>Ga0181401_1000526_pt1 | contig 15836 bp, 28 predicted proteins | sample 24SPOviralmetaG_FD_130130 | JGI IMG/M metagenome (GOLD analysis project Ga0181401, IMG submission 130130) | Marine viral communities from the oligotrophic San Pedro Time Series (SPOT) site, San Pedro Channel, CA, USA - 24 SPOT_SRF_2011-07-20 | ecosystem: Environmental > Aquatic > Marine > Strait...
AATTCTAGCTACCATTGTTTCCTTACCAATATTAACAGTCATAATAATTGAAGGATATAGTGATGTTAAATCCTCATCAAACATATAATTGTATAAACCAGCTTGGGGGCAGAATAAATAACCACCAGCATATCCCTTTTTATGGATAGGATTACGATCTTTAGCAGGTGGTATTATTTTCTTACTTAATAAATAAGCTGAGATTGCTCCATCTTGGGTTTTAGTATTAGCATATACTTCACTATAATTATGTTTTCCCTTATGAGCTAGATTTTTAGTTAAAGCTAAATAATCCAATTTTTCATCTAGTAATTTTAATATTTCAACATCCACAAAATTATACCTAATGAATTTTTGAATATCAGTATTAAATAAGTCATCTAAATTACCTTCATATTCAATTTTATTCATACCAACATATTTCTCTCCAATTGCATCTAATCTCATTGAGGGTTCATCTGCCCAACTATATTTTTTATGTAAACGCATATAATCTAAAGATTCAACCCCACATATTTGAATATATTGATCTTTGTACCAAGGTGTTTCTCTTACATAACCTATTGGAGATAAAAACCTAGCAAAATCTTGACCCAAAACATTACATAATCTGTAATATAAGTAAGGGATATCAAAATAATCACTATTCCATCCTACAATAATATCAGGATCAATGTCTCTAAATCGCTCTAAAAATTTACTTAATAATTCAGTTTCATCCCCACAAGGAATAATTTCTTTATTATTTTTAGTTTTAGTGTGTTTTAATTGCTTTTTTTCATCTAAAATAACAATACCCCACTGATCCATTTGTTTATCATACCAGGCAATTGAAGTAATTCTTTTGGGAGCACTTTGAATATATTCAGGAGTTAAAGCATCCCCCATTTCACACTCAATGTCAAAAAATAATTCTCTGTGGGTTGTAGATGGAGTATCATCAATGCCATATTTTTCAATTAAGAATTTTTGATGAGCAGGCATATCACCAAAATGAATTCTACTATCTTCATTATTCCAGTGTTTAGTTTTCTTTAAAGGCTCACCATTTAATCCAGTAAAAGTTGCTTCATGATCAGGACATTCAATATAAGCTTGATTATCCCATTCTACCTTCTCATAACCTTCATCAGTCCATAAATGTATTAAATGTTTATTTCCTTTAATACGTCTTGCAAATGCTTTTTTGTACATTAATAACCTATTTTGACGTAAATATAATAAAGGCTTAGCATGTTTCCAAGCTAAGCCTTAATTACTTTTAATAAATTTTAATTCTTTTATTATGAATTTGTAACGTAAGGTATAAATTCTGCTACTACTTTTATTTGACAAGTAGATGTTAATACATTTCCTGATACATTAGTTCTAAGGAATAAAGATGAAGCATTTGCAAAATATGTTGCAGCTCCTGTTTTTATTGCTAAACCACCAGCAGTACCACTGGCAGCTGCTACTGCACCATTAGAAGTAGAAATGAAAGAATTAATTGTTATGTCATTACCAGCACCATTTAGTGTTGTTTGACCTACAATTGATTCATCTCCTGTTGTTGGACCAAATCCAACTTTTAATACTCCTGATGCTCCTACATCACATACTTCTGTAAAAAAGATACCTATAGATGTTACTAAGGAATTTGCTGGGATGAATTTTGTATTTCTACTGTCTATCACCTCAACATCGTTGTTTGAAGCAGCTACTGGAATTGTTATCATGTTGGATACAACAGAGCATGCTGCTGTGTTTCTTACAAATGAACCTATAATATCTAATCTTCTTGATACCCTATTTAGGTTATTTTGACCATTTACATAAGCAAAATCAGCTCCTGCCGGGATTGTGTTTATTGCCATTTTTTAAAATTTTAAATTATTAATATATATATTACTTGATTATACATATCAACATTTATTTAAAGATTTAAAAATTAATTAATCTTCTTTATTAAAAAATTGATTTAAATCTGGAGCAAAATAATTTATAGATTTCATTACTTTTCTATCACTTGAACGATACACCACATAACGATTACCAATTTTTTCCCAATGGCAAGGATGACCTTTTTCTTCAGATCTTACTTTAACTGTTTCCTCAGCTTCTTCTTTAGTTGCACAAGACTTAGACATATTAGATGCTTGAACTTCTTGATATGCTTTCCAAATATGACCTTTCAAACCATGTAACATTGTTCCATTACCTAATGAAACATAAGTAATATCACATAATGCATCTAATATACCTATTATATCTCCTTTTTCACATGCTTCTTTATATTCTTCTAATTCCTCAAGAATAAAATCATATACAAATTTCCATTCCTTCTTTTTACCAATTGTTGGTTCATAATTATTTGGTTTACCAAATGTTTCATTAAATGTTTCTACCTCATTTACAAAAGGTACATTCCAATATTTATTACCTAATTTTTCTTTTTTATTATCCATTGTTTTTATATTTGATGTCCTCCGTTATTAATTTTTAAGCTATCAAAAAATTCTTTTCTAGCTAAGTTAGTGTTTTGTCTAAATACACCTGATGCTTTAGTAGTTACCATACCTGCTCCTTGATGTTTTACTCCTCTACAAGAAACACAATTATGTCCTGCAACTATAGTTACTATAACACCTCTATTACCTTCAGTAATTTTATGTACAGCATTATGAATAGCTGAGGTTAATTGTTCTTGAATAGCTCCTCTTCGTCCAAATAATTCAACTATTCTATTTAATTTAGATAATCCAACTACCTGACCATCTTCTCCAGCTATATAACCTATATGAACTACACCACTAATTGTTTGATGGTGATGAGAACACATTGATGTTAATGGGATATTTCTTTCAATAATAATTCCATCATAACCATCAGATGGAAATGATGTAATAGGAGACATTGGAGTATATCTACCCGCCCATAAATCATTTACATATGCTTTAGCTACTCTTCTTGGAGTATCAGCTGAATTTGGATCATTTTTCCAATCACAATCTAATGCATCTAAAAATTCTCCATATGCTTTAGTAGCTCTTTCTATCATTTGTTCCTTTTGTTTATCATTTAAAGGAAAATTAGTTGCAACTCCATTTGCAAAACCTTTTTGTACAACTTCTAATTTTTCGTGAATTTTAGTATTTTTGTTTTTTGCCATCTTTACTTTTATTTTATATTAATATACGAACATTTTATTAGGAAACCAAACTATTTTAGATAATCTTGTATAGTTTCACTATCATCTCTCTCCCAAGGATAAATTACCCATTCATCTCCTTCATGTATAAATCCATTCATTGAAGGAGTAACACATGCAGTATGAGGTTTATAATGTAAAACAGCAGTAGTATAATCCTTCCAATTATTAAGAGTTACCCCACTATCACATATATCATCTACTATCAGACATTCATCAGGTTCATAATGTTTAGGAATATCTATATATTCTAAATCTAAAATGTGTGAAATTAAAACAGCAGGAATTAAACCTCCTCTTTTTAATCCATGAACATATTTAATTTCTGGATATGAAATTTTAATTTGATAACATAATTTATCAACTAATTCTTCAACTTCATTCCATCCTACATAAATTTTATTTTCCATATTATCTTTTCCCTCCAAAATATTCTGTTGCATGACCTTCATTAATTAATTGTCTGTTAATACTTACTTTATCTTCTTTAAAAATTTCTCCTAAGCATCTACCATATTTTCCTACCCCATGAGATTGAAGAATAAATTCTCCATCATCCAACATTTCTATAAGTCTTGCTTTAGCAGCTAAACCTAATTTTTTTTCTTCTAAATCTCTAGTTCTTGATTCTGGGGCATTCATACCCATCATTCTAATTCTTACTTTTTTCCAAGTGTTAAATCCTAAGTCTACAAGAGCATCAACCGTATCGCCATCAACTACTCTATCTAATTTTGCGTTATATTTATACATTTTTTATATATTCTTTAAGTTTATCAATTAATATTAATACTTCATCTGGTTCCATAGTTACGGCACAACATATACCAACATTTTCTTCTATTTCCTCTAATATTTCAAGTGCCTCTTCTTTAGACACAACGTTCAGTGTTAAAAGCTATAATATGAGATCTACCTGTAAATCTCCAACCTCTATCTCTTACAAAATTCATTACTTCAGGGTATGATTCCATTAAACTTTCTCTAGTATCACCTGCAGGCATTGCCCAAACTTTATTATCTGGTATATTACATACCTTTAAAAATTCTTCTACTTCTTCTATCATAGATAAATTTTTATCTAATACGGGTTTAATATGATAATCAGAATGATATTCAATAGATTTATTTATTACTTCATAATTTAATCTTAATCTATTATGTGTTTTAATCATTCTTTCATCTACCTCAGCTCCATTAGGAGTGATAGCACCTATAACAGGAACACTATTAGAAAACTTAGGACTAATACTAAGTAAATTAATAGGATAATCGGTAGGAAGAAAATGAGATCCCTCAGTTTCAATAGTAATAAAAATATCCCTTTCATGTGCAAAGTGGGTTAATTCATTAACTAATTTAGAATGCATTGTAGGGGATCCTCCTGTTAACATCATTTCTTTAATATGGGGATGTTGATCATAAGTATCTATTATATCTTGAAATGAATATGTTCCTTTTTCTGGGTGTATACTTGTATACCAACTATCACACCATCCTCCTTCACCAAAATAACATCTGTGAGTACAGCCTGTTGTTCTAACTACAATAGTTGGATAACCTTGACGGCTACCTTCTGATTGTACTGCTGTATATACTTCTAATATTGGAAGAGTTTTATTATAGTCCTCTATCCTTTTTAATTGTTTGTGCATATTGTTAATTTTTTTAAGTGGTTTTTCATTCACTAATAACTTATTTACTCGCTATAATAAGCGGCATTTTTTCCATGTTCCATGAATTTAACTTTAGTAACCCTAACTCTATTGTTAGTTTCAGTTTTTACAAATTCATTTATATTACTATAAATATATTGAGCAAATTTCTCTGCACCAGTAGCTGGGATTATTCTTAATTGCAGACCACCTTTATTATTGTTTCCTAAGTTAGGAAGATTATCTAACATTTTAAATTCATGTAATAATGGATCATCTTCAGCAATTATTACCGTATGATCAAACATATAATCCATCCATTCTTTGGGTGATTTACCATCAATTTGAGTTTTAGCTCGTTTCATACCACCAAAATCCCAAACCCAATTTCTATGATCTAATTCACCTTCAAAATAAATTTTAAATGAAATACCATAACCATGTAAAAATCTACAATGTGTATCTTCTGCTTTCCATTGACGAAATACTGTGCTAAACCCGTCAAATACTTTACTTGATTGAAATTTACCCATTATGAAACCAAGTCAATACTTGTTCTTTAGTCCATCCTCCAGCTTGAGTTCTTTTAATTTCGTTCCCATTTAAATCAGTTAATACTAAAAGTGGAATGCTTTTAACTTGATATTTTTCTGTATTTGAAGCATCATACTCGGTATTGATACTTTTTACATTAATACCATCTCTACCTATTTGTTCTATTACGGGTTTTAATACCTGACATGGTTGACACCAAGGTGCATTAAAAAATAATATTCCTTTATTCATAATTTTTGTTTTTAATTTATACTAGTTCTTCTATTATACCTATTACTTCACTTAAGATAAGAAAAGTAACTGCCCAACCCAAACTAAAAAGAATAGCTGCGTAACCTATTATTCTAATGCCAGATTTTACAAAACTAATCTGTTGATGAAGCTTTGGATCAGGTAATTTATCTATTTTTGATTTCATTTCTTTTTTTTCCATTTTATTTATTTATTTTATAAAATCAGATACTATATATCTTATTATTTTCCATGTTACAAATACAATACTTACCAATACAAGAGCATTTAAAGTTGCATCTATATTTTGTAGTACATTTACTATACTATCTAATTCATTAATTGTTACTTTATTTTTTATTTCAAACATTTTTTTTTATTTTTAGTTGTCCCGCTAGGGATCGAACCTAGACTCTTCTGCACCAAAAACAGACGTGTTGCCAGTTACACCACAGGACATTTATGTTAAGCTGAATGTTCAGCTAATAATTGTTCAACGTGTTTTTTTGCTACTTCCCACCCATCAATGTAATTAACTGGATCTTTTCTTCCTAATTTAATAAATGCTTCAATTCTTTCTACTGATGAAGCTGACTTGTAATCTGATCTACCTTCAGCATCTGGTTTATATGATGTATTTGTTCTTTTGTAAACTTCATCAAAATCTAATTTTAATATTTTACAACATACTTCACCATCTTTTAAAATATCAAATTTGTCACCATTTAAATAAGGTGTATAATAATTTACTTTATCTGCTCCCCAATTACCTTGTTTAAATGCTTCATAATCTGCATCTCTAAATTCTTGTCTACAGTCAGGATAAATTGCATGATCTCCTGCATGTATTCCCATTGCTATTCTAACCTCTCCTCCTTTTTCTTGAGCGATTGATAATGCCACAGCTTGAATAATAGATGAAAACATCTTATTTCTATTAGGTACAACTGTATCTTTCATGTTATCTTCTTCATAATGTCCTTCTGGAACATCATTTCCACCTTTAACTAAATTTGAGTTTAATAAATCTACTAAACCATCTAATTTAATTATTTGAAAACTTACTGTTTGATTATTTATATTTAAATATTTAACTAATTCTTTTGCTCTTTCTAATTCAATATCATGTTTTTGACCATAATCAAAACCAACTGCTGTTACTTTATAACCTTTTGCTAACAAATGTAATAGTACTGTACTTGAATCCATTCCACCTGATAACGATAATACTGCTTGTTTTTTATTTATTGACATTCTTTAAATTTTTTAAATTGTGTTAAATTGTGATTAATATTATATAATGTTTCTTGGCTTAGGGGTATTAATCCTAATTTATCAATCTTAGTTGATGATTTAGTGTATAACCCATTAGAACTATATTTAACCCCTTCTAAACCATGTATAATAGGATTAGAAGTATCAATTGATTCAATAAAAGGAAAATCATTATAATAAGCAAATTCTTGAGGTAAAGCACATCCTAATAAATGTACTCTATCACTTTTTTCTATTAAATTACTTTTATACATCTTAGATATAGTCATTATACGACCCATCATTTTACCAACTAACGGATTAGGATGAGGAAATTCTTTAGCATACCAATCTGCACCATAACTAAATGCTATTTTTTTATAACCTTGTATTTTTAATATATTATAACATTGAAATGCTTCATGATAATTTTGTGCTTGAACAACTGCTACTTTAGTTACTCCTTCTGGTAATTCTATAGACATCCATTTTTTAGCATTAACTAATGTTGCTGTTTGGTCTTGCCAAACATCAGGTACTATAAATTCATTAGGTTTTAATTCATTAATCCAATACATTAACCTATCAGAATCATATGCTACACCTAATTCATGAAGAGAATTATCCATTATGATATATCTACCATCTTTTTTAGCTTTATAAAAATGATTTTTATACATTTCATTTTCATCTAATAAATGAGGTAAACAATACTCATAGTCATTAATATCATAACTTCTAGAAAGCATATTTACAGGTAATTCGTGACTAGTTTTTGGCATATTCCTTTATTTTATATTTAATATACAAAAAAGATTGTTGTAAACCAAGCCCACCTAAAAGAATAGTCCAAATATTTGGGTGCCAATGTTCACCACAAAACCCAAGTGCGTGTCTTAAAAATTCTACCATTAGTCTTCTTCTACGAATTCTACGTCTCCGTAATCATCAATTGGTTTATCTCTTACTAGGTCCCAATCTGCATCATCTATGATTTCTTGTTGGATATCTTCATCACCTGTTTTCCACTTTGCTAATTGTTCATCTGTTAACACATATTCTTCCCATCTGTAATTACAGTAATTTACTGTTCTTGTTAATTTTGCCATTATATTACTCTTTTAAAAATTGATTGTTCTTTTAATTTTGCCTCAATTACAATATCTGGTTCAAGACCATATGTTTGTATTTTTTCATAAATTAAATCAGAATGAGCTTGAGGACGAATTGACTCATCTAATTTTTCTTTTCTACGACTTTCTGAATAGTGACAACATTGAGTTATACCTTTAGGCCATGTAATAGAAGCAGTTTCTAATGCCTGTTTTTCAGTTAAACCACCAGTATTAAACTTGTGGTGGAAATAATCAAATGTAATTGGGGTTTTGATTTTTAAGTAAACAAAATCAAATAAATCAGCCACTGAATATTCGTTTGGGCTATCATCATTTTCTACTACTAATCTTTTTTTAGTACTATCACCCAATAATTCAAAATTCTTACAAAACCTTTCTAATGCTGCTTCTTTATCCCCATAAGCCCCACCCACATGAATATTAATTTTATTATAATGACTGGGTGTAAATCCCATCATATCAAATTGTTCAGCATGTTTATCAAGTCCAATAACTGTTCTTTTAACAACTTTAGGATTTGGAGAAGCTAAACAATGATAAGGGCCAGGATGCATAGTAAGTCTTTGTCCTGATTCAGTAGCTATGTTACCACATTCTAACATTAATGATTTAATTTCCTCCCAATCTTTTAGATCCTCCCAATTGTATTCCTCCATCCAAGGGAATATTTGAGATGATAATCTAAATAATTTAATTTTAAATTCATTATTCCAAAGAATATGTGTTTTAAGATCTTTTACATTTTGAAGTGATAAGTCAGAAACATAATCTAAACCTTTAGAATCAAACGTTTTTCTACGCATTGTTCTATTTGTAAATATACCTTTACTTTTTAAATCCGTATTAATGCAAGCGTATCCTAAATTCATTTGTCTCGTCTTTCGTCATCAATTTGATCAGGATCCATTTGTAGGATTTCATCTAGTAAATCACCTATTTGAAACATAGTATCTTCTTTACTACGTTTAATTGCTGATTCTAGGACACCATCTCTTTCATCCCAACTTTCTTTATGGTCTTTTAACCATTTTGCTAAAATTTCTAATTGTAGTCTCATAACTTTTATTTTTTAATATACGTAAATATACGAAAGATATCTCAGGAAACCAAATTTTTCTGCATAAAAAGAAAAAGTTCTTCAGTAGTACCATCAAATTTTTCCATTATATTTTTAATATTATCCTTTTTAATTTTAAAATATTTACTTAAACCATTTACTAATCTATCCATTCTATCAAATTCATCTTTCATCCCATCTTCATATAATTTATTATAACGTTTTCTTGCTCTAATTTCAATTTCTGTATATAGATTATCGAGTTCATAATCTTTACCTTGATAACTACTAATAAATTCTTCTTGTTCTTCTTTCATCCAATGTAATTCCCATTTAGCTTGTTCAAAAAAAGGAGAACATTCAAAATCACCATTTCTAATTTTATTAATTAGTGGTGATTTATATGGTAATGATTTATGTGTTCTAAAACGCCTCCACCAATAAAAAGGTAGTGCTCGTCTTCCACTTGGTTTTTTAGGTATTCTCATTTTATTCCTAGGTAATGTTTATAATTATTATCCATTTTATCAAAATAATTTGTTTTTAATAATTTATTATGGGCCTGGTTTATTTCTTTTTGATTATTTACTAAAATTAAAAAATAAGGTGATTTTGCTCTCACATTAAACCCCTCAACTGATAGTTTATCTTTTGGGTTTATACATAATACTTTATGAGTTGTAATTGATTTTTTCTTTAATTCTTTATTTAAAAAAACTTGATAACGTCTTGTATCTGTATTATCTATATCAATTTCATTAATAAAAATAGCATTATCTTTACCTGATTTAAAAAATTTATCCATTAAATTAAAAAACCCATTATCTTTATTTATAACATCTATATAAAGATTATCGTTTTCACGTTCTTTTTTAGCAAAAGGACAAGCAGACATACCATTATATTCATTCCTAGGTATTTCTAATACATTTTCAATATAATCTAGTACTTTATTTATTTTATTATACTTCTCTTTTATCTCCATGTATTACTTTTACAGTTGGAAAACGTAATGAAATTCCTCCTTCTTGATTATTTGTTTCCTCAAAATACTGAACAGTTATTACTTTACCAACAATAGATCCATCCATGTATTCTAAACGTTGTTCTTGAGTAAACCCACTACCTACTTTTACTAAATGACCTTTATGTTCAATCCATACTTGTGATAACATTGTCATTGATACTGACTTACCTTCTCTAACTACTTCATGATTATCAACATCAAAACCTAATACTTCATATTCAGCGTCATAAAACGATTTTACTTTAAGTAAATTTTTACTACGTTTACCCTCATATTCAGTGTCTTTACGTAACATAAATCCTTCCCAATTATTATCACTTGCCATTTGATTCCAATTATTAAAATGTGTTTCATTAGTAATAACTGATTGGTCTAAATAACGTAATGTTTCTTTAGTATCATATCTAGGACCTAACCATGTTCTTAATGTGTGTAATCTTTCTGATAGGGTATCTGTTGATTTACCTTTATCAAATTCAGTTTTATGAATCATATCAAATATCATAAACGTAGGATTTTTAATTTGGTGATCTTTACGTCTAAGTTCTTTCATTACACCTTGAAAATCTTCATTACCATCTTCGTCTAATAAACATATTTCGCCATCAAACACATAATTAATAACACCTGTAGCTTCAATTGCATATTTAATTTTATTCAATGTAGTAAATTCTTTACCCATTCTACTATATAATGTACACTTACCTTCAGTATCTGTAACTGCTAAACAACGTACACCATCTAATTTTCTTGAAGCATACCAATTATCATCCCAATCACATTTACCTTTGTATTCTTGAGCTAATGCAACAGAAAAAGTAGGAATTAAACCTGGAACAGCTTTATTAATTACTTTATCTCCCGCTCTTATATCTAAGTTTTTATCAATAATTCTATATAATAATTTTCCATATTCATTATTTTCTACCCAACCATTTACTAATGTAATTGCTTCATGACCTGTAAATTTTCTATCTGATAATGAATCTAATAATTCAAATGGATATAAATCTCCACCATCATAATAACATTTATCACTATTTTTCTTACACGTTTTACTTGTAGTATAATATTGTTTGTAGGGGTTATAAGTATATTCTAGTACTTTATGTATAAACGTACTACTACGCGCTATAATCGCAATTTTATCGGTAGCACTACTAGTACTCCTCATTTCTTCTATAAATTTATTTAATTCTTCCATTGGTTCCATAACTTTTATTTTTGGTTAATTTTCATTTCTTTTACATGTTTACAATTGCCACTTGACCTCCAATAACCAGGACAAGTACAATGATATTTACCAGATTCAGGGTAATACTTTGTTGTATATTCACCTAACCCACTTCCACTTATATGAGTTTTAATTACTGGTTTTGATTTTACTTTTAATTTAGGTTTAATCCAATTTATATCATTTAACGTAGTTTCAGGTAGTACTTCTTGCCATATAGGTACAATATATTTTTTTCCTCCAACATTTGTTAATGCGGGGGGTATATGATGTTCATAATCATATTTAAATAATTTAAAAGAAACAAATGGACCAAACCCTTTAGGATTAATACTAAAATTACTTTTTTCTTGATAAAATCTTCTAGTTCGAAGATTACCATATTTGTTTAAATTAGAAAATTCTACTATAGGCATAACTTTTATTTTTTATTTTTTAAGTTTTTAAATGTATCTACAAATGATCTATCCCAATCATTACGTAATTCAACTTTATTATCTACCATTAGTTGAGCTATGTTTACACCAGTATCACCTCTAAATTTAGGCTTCCATCCAGAAGCTTTTAATCTTTTTTGTTCTTTTAAAATTAAATTTAACATTTTTATAACCTTTATTTATTGTTTTCCGGCGTTCTGCCTTATTTACATGGTAAATATACGAAAGATATTTCAGGTATCCAAATATTTTCGCGGGAAAATTAGAAAGACGTCCTTAGGACGCCTTTCTAACTGATGTATTTATATTACTATTTCTTCGCAGTGAAGAATGAAGCAATAAGAACTAAAACAACTAAACCAACAAACCCACCATTACCTAATGAGCTTACAAGAGCTGTAAGGTTAGTAACAACATCAAAATTAAATATTGCACCACCTGTTAATACGTACCATAGGATTGTTACTGGGATAAAAGCTAAAAACAACGCGCTTAATCCACCTAAAAATCCATTTAAATAAGAAAATACTTTTTCCATTTTTTTAGTTTTTTAATTAATACTAGTTTAAAATTTAAGACCTACGCCTAACGTTAAGTTAGTCGTTTTGTCACCTGAGTTATAAACAACCTTAGGATCTACAAACACTCCTTTGTGAATAGTAAACAATTTACCAATACCAATACTTAGATTATCTGTTTCTAAATTTGGTGCTGAAGCATATACAAAATATCCTCTAAGAAAATATCTTGCATGTACATCAATAACTTGGTCAACAGTTGAATCAGCTTGGGAGATATTTAAACCTACCATTAACTTATCAGTTAAACCATACCCTACTGTTGGGCTTATAGACCATTCAGTCCATGCTGTGTTAGAAATGTCACCTGTACCTATGTAGAAGTCACCTTTCTCCTGTGCGTTTACTCCAAGTACTAATCCTAGTCCTAAAGCTAAACTCAAAATCATTTTTTTCATTTTTTTGATTTTAATTAATAAATAATATGTAAGACCATCTTACATATGTTAATATATGGGACTATCCCACATATGCTTTTAATACTTTTTTGGGAAAACGTAGCGAATGCCACTTTTTATGTGGCATTGTGTACATTTTTTCCAAATGTATTTATACAATATACAAAATTACTTTTGTATAGCCACACTAAATTAAAAAACTTACGCAATTGTGAACAACGCGTAGTTCATAACTTTATTTTGATAATCTTTTAAATTGTTCTTTAAGAGTTTCACCTCTCCAATTTACTGCTTCTTCAAATGCACCTGACGCTGATTCTCTTTCTATAGCATCATCCCCTGCTGCTGCATCACTAGAATCAACTTCTATGTTATCTTCTTCTCTTACATATTCTGTGTTAACTGACATAAACTCATCAAATTCATCAAGTATACCATCAGTACCATCTGCATTTATAATATCTTCGTAGTGGGTATCGATAAAAGATTTAGCTATATCAGCATCTACACCTCTTTTACCCACAACTAATTTTATTATCATTCCTTCAACTTCCTCTTTATCATCATAAGGATCTAATCTATAATCTATATTTTCTTTTTTCATATCTTTTATTTTTTCATCTTTATCGATTGCTTTATCCATTAATTTATGATTTGCTCTGTCTGAAGGGACTGCTCTTCTTTCTTTCATTGATTTTTCTTCATCAACAGGACCAAACATTGTAGCTGCAGATGCTAATTGATTAGCTAATTGGTCTATCATACTTCTAGTTCCTGTATTTTTTATTTCAACCCAATCACCATCTTCTTCATACCAAATATAAGCATAATCGGCACCATAGCTATCAATTTGACCAGCCATATCATATAATGCATCCTCCCATTCTTTATCAAGTCTTGTTTTTTCAGGATTCATTTTATTTTTAGCTTCTATAGTACCATCATCAGTTATATATGAAATATAACCTTCGTTTGCTACGAATTTTGCTTTTTCATCACTATTATAATGTTTATCTAACATTTTTCCTAAATGATCAGGATAACCATCATAATGATTATAAGTAGAAGTTAATACTTTATTGTCATCTAAATATCCTATAAGTGCTCTTGTTGCCATTTTTATTTTGATTTATACCAAACTGCTGATATTTTAACACCATCAACATCCTTAATTAATACTTTTTTTTTAATTTCTTCTTCAACTAAAAGACTTTTATCCCAATATTTAGGATTTTTACTATTTAATTTCCTTTTTTTAGCCATTAGTATTTTCCAAAATCATCTGGGTCATCAGATATATCGGATTTCATTTCACTCATTTCCATATCAGCTGATGCATCTGGAGCATCATGTGGTTCTACATTATATTCGTCTACAATTTCTTTTTTAGCTTTTTTCTTACCGTTTGCTTTATCTAATTGCTTTTCATATAATTTTTTAGATCTTTCTAAGAGTTTAATTTCTCTTTGCATTTCTTTAACTCTTTTTTTATCTATTAATTCTGATAGATTTTCATCTTCTTGAACCATATTAATTCTACTATTTTTAGCTTCAATAGCTTCATCAATAGCATTAATTTTAGCTTCTAAAGTAGTAATAGCTCCTGCTTTATCAATTTCAGCTAATTTTTTATCTAATTCAGATTTTTTACCTTCATTTAAGGATTCAGTATTTTTAGCTTCATAAGCTGCTTTTACACTTTCTAGGGTTGGTAACGGTTCTCCAGTTTTTCTAGTATCATATCCTGGGGCGTTTTCGTTTAATAACGTTTTTCCGCTAACAAACTTTTTAAGGTCAAAATTATCCATGTTTTTATATTTTGTTATAAATATATGAAAATTAAGTTAGATTATATTTTTCTCGACAGTAATTAATAAGTGATAAACCTACGCCAATTTCTAATATTTCTGCCTTTTCAGGTACTCCTGGTAGTTTTTTAGCTAATAGAATATAATCTACATTTTCATTGTTCCATATCTTTATTTTAGTTTTAGCATTTGAACGATTTGAAGTTTTAAAAACCATAACTACAGGCATTTTACCGTATGCTTTACCTTTTTCTATTTTTATTTTTTTATATTTTTTATCTTTAGAGTAAAATTGTTCTACTTTATAAGCACCTTTTTTAGACTTTTTATCATCAAAATGCCATATAGATCTTCCACCTAATTCTGGTTTTGATGGATAATCAAAAAATTCTAATGTATACTTTGTTTTACGTTCAATGTTTTCAGATGGTCTACCTCTCATAACTTTTATTTTTGTTTATAGGATAAATATACGAAAAATTTTTTAATAAACCAAATTAAGATTTAATTTCATTGATTTGAGATAGATAAACTTCATATAAGGCAGTATTTCCACTCATTTTAGCTTCATGAGCTAAAGATTTTAATTTTTGCATTACTAATAAACGTTCATTATCATCAACAACCCCATCTTTATTTAAATCTAATTTATCATAATGTAAACCATCATTACCATTTTGACCTATAATATTTATCCTTTCTTCATCTTTATCTATTAATCTATTTTGACTCTCACTTGTAGCTAATTCAAAATCAGGAGATTGTTTTTTTGATTTAGGTTTTTGGTTTATAACTTCAACTTTAACTTCTGAAGGTTCATACATTTTAGGTAAAGGATAAGATTTATCAAACTCCATACCTTCAGGAACAGACATTTTTACCTTTTTAGGTTGTCTTATTTTTATAGATTTAGGAATAAAAGATGTTGTTTTTATCTGTTCAAAAGCAAAATTAGCTGCCACTACTAAAGCAATAGCTAAAGGATCAAATACAAATATAATAGTCAATAATAAATAATTAATAATTTGATCCATAGGTATTCCTGTTAATCCTGATAGATATTTTAAAGGGCCTAACTCACTAGAAACAGCATCACTAGTTCTTACTTCAACTATTTCAGTTTCATATTGAAATATTTTATCATTTAAATTATCAACTTTAGCATTTATTATTGTTTGTCTTTCAATAGCTTGATCTAATTGTTTTTCTAAAGCTCTACGAGTTGATGATGAAGTTGTTGTAACTATATTACCACTTGTGTCTGTATACTGTATTA
>Ga0181401_1000528_pt1 | contig 15825 bp, 13 predicted proteins | sample 24SPOviralmetaG_FD_130130 | JGI IMG/M metagenome (GOLD analysis project Ga0181401, IMG submission 130130) | Marine viral communities from the oligotrophic San Pedro Time Series (SPOT) site, San Pedro Channel, CA, USA - 24 SPOT_SRF_2011-07-20 | ecosystem: Environmental > Aquatic > Marine > Strait...
AACCTAAACCAGGAGAAGAACCTAAACCAGGAGAAGAACCTAAACCAGGAGAAGAACCTAAACCAGGAGAAGAACCTAAACCAGGAGAAGAACCCAAAGGTGGTACTACAGGCGGACAACAACCAGGTGGTACTACAGGCGGACAACAACCAGGTGGTGCTACAGGCGGAAAAGAAACACCTACAGGAGCAACAGGCGGAAAAGATGGTAATGCATTTGATCCAAATGCCACAGACAATCCAAATATTAAGAAAGATCCTCAAGTAGATGCACAAGGTAAAAGAAGTGGTGGACTCATATATGATCCTTCAAATGAAACACATTATGTATATGGTACAGACGGAAACTTATACCCAGCAGATAAAGGTGGTAAAGTAACAGACAGAACACCATTGAATAATGATAGTTTACAAGCAAAAAGAATTCAAGGTATATTTACTCCAGATCCTTCAAAACCAAATGCTGGTGCTGGCGGGCAAGTTGGTAATCCAGATGGAACAAAACCTGAACTAGATCCAGTAACAGGCAAGCCAGTTGGTCTGATTAGAAGAGGCATGAAAGCCGTTGGTAAAGCACTAGGTGGACCTTTAGGTACTGCTACTAGTCAAGATCCAGAAGCAGGCGGTTTAGAAAAATTAGGCGGAAAAGTTGGCGCAGGTATTGGTAGAGCAATGGGTGCCGTTACTAAAGGGATAGGCAAATTAGCAGGTGGCAGTAATACACCAGGAACACCTACTCCAAACGATACAAACAATGATGGTAAGGATGATAAAACAGGTAAACCTGTAACGCAAACACCTACACCTCCAGGTGGCGGACAACAACCAGGAAAACCTAAACCTACTACACCTGCAGTTGATACAAACAAAGATGGTGTTGATGATAAAACTGGTGCAGAAGTAGATGCAGACGGTGACGGTAAAAATGATGTTACGAAGAAACCAGTTAAACCAGGAAACAGACCACAAGGTGGCGGTAGACAAAAAGGTGAATTAAGTCAAACTCCTGGTGCTATTAAAAAACGTCAAGCAAGAGCAGATGCAAAAGCACAGGCAGATGCTAACAAAGATGGTAAAGATGATGCAACTGGAGAACCTATTCAGCAACAACCAGCAACAGCAGGGCAACCTAATGTAGGTGGTAAAGGTGCCGCACAGGCAGATGCACAGGCAGATGATATACAGGCAAGAAAAGATGCAGTTGCACAAAGTAAAGCACAAAGAGGTGCAATTACTTCACAAGACCATCAAGCAATTAGAAATGATTTAGCCGCATTGGCGCAAACTAAAGATCCAAAAATTGCAAGAAGGATTGCAGACAAGTTAAGTTCATACAAAGACCAAGGCACAGACGTTTCAGATTATGCAAATTCTTTAAATGCTGTACAAAAGAAAGCAGGCATAAAAGGAACACAGGCAAAAACAGCCAGAGCATTAAGACAAGAAGCATATCAATTTATGAATAACATCTTAGAATCTGTAAATTTAACTTGGCAAGATATAGGTTATGATGTTATAATGTTAGAAGAACAAACAGAATATGTATATCTAGTCCCTACAGGATTACAAAGGATTAGAGAGTTGGCCGGTGTATAATGAAATTTGTAGAAATATCAAAACCTTTAGTAACACAATTACTTTCTGAAAGTCTGTTATTAGAAGCAGAAGGTAAAAATACTCATCTTGAACATTTAGAAGATAATATTTTTAATAAAGGTTTCGAAGGAGCCAAAGAGGCAGTAAACTATCTATACAGTTTACAACAAATGCTAGAAGGCAGTTCATCACAAGCAGTAAGTATGACTACCAAATGGGATGGTGCACCAGCCATTGTGGCAGGCAAAGATCCTGAAACAGGTAAATTTTTTGTAGGTACAAAAGGTGTATTTGCCAAAAAGGCTAAAATAAATTTTTCAGATAAAGATATAGAAACAAATCACGCAGATTCCGGTGACAAAGACGGTAGTGGTTTAAGAACAAAATTAAAACTTGCATTACGATACTTGCAAAGATTAAATTGGGACACAGTTGCACAGGGTGACATGCTATTTGCAGAACAGTCTGATATTAGTACAGTTAAAATAGGCGGTGACGAATACATAGCATTTAAACCTAACACAATAACATACGCAATACCCAAAGACAGTGATTTAGCAAAACAAATTACAAGTTCAGGATTTGGAATAGTATGGCATACAGAATATGTAGGTGGACCTACACTTGCAGACACAACTGCAAAATTTGGTTTTGACAGTAGTGTATTAGGACAAGCAAATGGTGTTTGGCATAGAGATGCCACAATAAAAGATTTAAGTGGTACTGTAACACTTACTGATGAAGAAAGTAGTGAAGTACTTAGTTCTATCAGTGAAGCAGATGCTTATTTAAAAAGTATAGACAGTGATACATTTAGTTGGCTTGAAAAAGGTAATGATTTAATAGGAAAAGATTTCTTACAACAACTAAAAGCACATGTAAACAATGCTATTAGAGGTGGAGGGTTTGAACAAAACCCAACAAAATTTGCACAAAGTTTTGTACAAAAATATATAGATTTTATGACTAAAGAAATAGACAAAGTTAAAACACAGGCAACTAAAGATAGAAAAACTGATTTAATGGTTCAAGGTGTAAAATTTATTAAAGAACACGTTGAAAGTATTGTTGCAGTATATGATTTGTATCTTAAAATCATAGAAGCAAAAGTAAAATTGTTAAATAAACTAGGCACGTTACAACAAATACCTACATTTATAAAAACAGATAAAGGCTATGATGTAACTGGAGAAGAAGGTTTTGTTGCAGTAGATAGAATGGGTAATGCATTAAAACTTGTAGACAGATTAGAATTTAGTAGACAAAACTTTCAAACAGGAATGCCAGGAAAATAATGGAATTACAATTAATAAATCAAGATTTAAGCGAAAGCAAACTGTTTAGATACACAGGTTCATTTGCACGCCTTAGTGGTAAAGATATAGCAGACCAATTATATCTGCAAACATTAAGTGTTATTATGTTTAGTAAAGACAATGAACAAAGAGATTATGGTGTTGCTTATGCAAGAAAGAGTACATCTTATGGTCCTTATTCGTTGTTTAGAACTCACGCAACAGACATTTACTTATTGGCTTATGCAGTTAAGCATTCAGATAATTCAAGTTTAAAAATAAGTGGTAAAGATAGAAAATTTTTAGATAAGTTACAATTCAATAATAGACAACATTATAACTTCTTAAGAAAGTTAGGTCAAACTACACCTTCAAGAAGTGAAATAAGTTCTTTTCTTATAAGATTAGAAAGACAATTAGATATAACAGATTCACAGTACAGATTATATAGACGTTTAATAGTTGACTGGAGCGATTTGAAATATGCACAGAAACAGATGGTAGTGGCAAAAATCATGCAAAGAATGAGAATAAAAGCCAGACCTGCTGAAGTATTTCAACACTTAGTTGCTATGAAAACAACTAGGGCATACAAAGAACCTAAGCAAAAATCAGACACACTTAAAAGAACAGCCGCAACTGTAGGCGGTGCATACGTTGGAAGTAAAGTTATTCCAAAACTTACCAAGGGTAAACTTGGCTCAAAAACTGGTGCTGGTATAGGTGCAATAGCAGGTTATTGGGCAAGTGGCAGAAAAAAACTATAAACATTTATTAAGCATGTCTCCTCCTAGAACAGGGACTACCTATCTTTTTGATTTATTTGCATCTATTCCACAAGTTAGAGAAAAAACAGCAGTACTCGGAGGCTGGGATAAATTACTAGGTGACTGTTATAATGTAATGTCTGCAGATGATATACGCAGTAAGTCTGTATTAGATATTCCTAGAAAATCTTTTGCTAAAGAAAATGTTGCAATACATCATATTATGAGAAAGGACATTGTATGTCCTACATATATACCTACAAAACATTTTGCTAATGGGCTTACAGTAAACATTCAAAATTATTTAAACATGTTTAATGCAAAGGAAAAACAAACATGCCTAACTATTAATCCAACAATACATGATAACTGTGTAGAGGTAGACAATAATCTTACCAAACAAAAATTAGAAAAAATTATTAAAGATTTTTCTAGTTCACCAGAACAAACAATCGAAAGTTTAAACGGCTATACTGATATTAAAAAAGATATATTTCTAAAAACAGCATTAGACTTTATGCAAGTATGTGATACTACAATATTAATAGGAATGCGAGATCCTTTTCAATTATTTGCTAAAAATATACAAATGAAAACAAATATAGGAAAAAGATTTTTTCAATTATTAACAGATAGGGATTTTAAACAACTTTTTACAGTCAGTAAAAAGAATCCAAACTATGTATTTTCTTCTAATATTAGAAGTGATGATAAAGCATATAATACATTTGTAAAAATAATGGAAGAACGACTATTATTAGATGATGTTATAAACAGACAAGTAGTTAGTGGAGTATTTAATTTAGAAGAACACAAAGATACGGCACCTTTTTATCTGTCTGTGTTAGAGCAACTACATCCAAACTTTGAAGACTATATGTTTTTTGCAGAATGGTTTAAATTTTTAATAAAATTAACAATGTATGAACAGTTAGAAAGTCTTATAACATTTAAAGGTGTGGACACTTTAATATACAATATGGAAGATTTAAATGATGTAAATGAATTATATAGGAAGTTTAATTTATTCGATAGTGTAGAACAGATTCAACAGTCTAATTTTTTTGCTAAAAAAAATAATGAGATGAAAAATTTTAATGAAACAGAAACAAAATTTAATAAACTAGACATAGATACAAGTTTTATAACCACAATACAAAAAAAATCTTTAGACATTTATAATACATATAGATAAATAGTAATATGAAGATATCAGAAATAGTTATAGTTGAAAATCTCAACGATATTGTGAACCAAGAACTTGAAGACAAAATCGGTCCTGTAGGGAAAAGAAGACCTGGCTGGGAAAATGTTAATACTCCTAATGTATTACAAAAAGCAAGAGGTTTATATACGTCTGGCGGACCAAGTATGACTGCTGGATTGGCTGTAGATTTGGCTATTGAAGAAGTACATCCTGAATTGAAAGATAAAATGAAACGACAGTTTGGTTATTCTAGAAGCGGACCAGGAGTAGATGTTGGAGATTTAAAAACATCATTTAAAGGAATAGGTAAAGATAATAAATCTAGCGATAATGATGACTTTAGAAAAGGATCAGATGGTAGAACACTAAGACATGATAAATTTTATGGTGTTAGTGATGAACCAAAACAAAAAGCCGACAGAGAACCTAGCATAGACTTAATGAAGAAATTTAAGGATCGCTTCAAAGATGTAGATTCTGTTAGAAAAACAAAAAGCCCTGGCAAATATGCAAAAGCAACAAAGGGTGCATTAAGTGACATAGCAAGTAAACTAGATTCTATAAGAGATATTGCACCTAAATTAAAAAACCTAAAAAAAGCAAATAAAATACGATAGTATTCAATTTTATTATACTTTAAATTCCAAAACAAATCGATAAATACTATTATCCAAAGCATATTCCTAAAAATGGTGGTGGTTTTAAGACCACGAATATGCAAATGATACAGTAGGAGACTATCATGGCACAAACAAGAGTAAATGGTGCAGTTCTTGATAACAGTCAACTTATGGTTGGTACTTTAAGTCACTTCATTATTGATGAAGTAGATGGTACTGACAACATTAGCCAATTTGGTTTTTCCGGTGGAAACGCACAAAAAGGTGAATTAGTAGTTCAAGGCTTATCAACAATTTGTACTCCAGTACTAATCAACAGCATTTCTGCTACAGTAATGCACGTTGGTGTTGAAGGTTCCCCTACCGCGGCTAGATTACTAGCGGCTATTCAACCAATGCTAACAGGAAACGGTGCAAATGCAACTGTGACTGCTGGAGAATATAGAGTAGTGTAACCTAAAAGTAATAACTTTTAAAAATCCTCAACTTAGGTTGGGGATTTTTTTTGGCTTGTTAATCTGTACAAAGTGATAAATACACATTATATACACAGGAGACAGCATGGTGGGACAAAGAAGCGGAGCAATGGCATCCGTAGAAGTATTAACAGGTAACATTGAATTTTTTACTTTGTTCACTACTTTAAACATAACAGCATCAGGAAATTTTGCAGACAACAGTCAAAAAGATTTCGAAAGTGTTGTACAAGTTATTGGAATGAGAGCAATGCCAACTGTAATGAATAATCCAGTACAGTTAAATGGATCAGGCAATAACTTACTAGAGAACTATGGAGCACCTACACTAACTGGAGCAGGTTATATTTTTAAATTTGCAACAGAAGTACCAAATGCTCATACAGTAGACACACTTAAAAATGAATTAAATGGTGTAGTATTAAATGCAGGCACTATAGATACAACAAGTTCCGTAAATATGGAATTTACTAAACAGGATTTATTATAAGATGAAAAAATCTGAACCAGAACAGCAAAATAAACCATTAGAACAAAAAGTCTATGCGGATTCAAGTAATTTAGAAGCACATATTATTGCAGATATGTTGCGTATTGAAAGTATTACAACTGAATTACGTGAATTTAAAAACGACACTAAAAGTCGTTTAGACAAAATAGAAAATTGGCTAATTGCTATTGTGGGAACAAGTTTCACAACACTAATTGCATTAGTTGTTGGATTATTGATAAACATGGTAGGCTAAAATGTTAATTAGTGATATAACAGAAGAACAAATTACCGAAGCACGAATGGTTTGGCGTAGAATGGGCAAAACTATTAAACGTGCTGTAAGATGTACCAGCGGTAGACGTAAAGGTAGAGTTGTGAGCAAGCCTTCACAATGTACAGCACCTATTAATATGAAAAAACGTATGGTACTCAAACGAACAAAAGCCAGAATGGGCAAACGTCTAAGTAGAATTAGTCAAAGAACAAAGCGAATGAATCCAGCGGCTAGAAGATTAAAACAACTTAATAGAAGATAGATACATGAAAGCAAAAGATGTTAGAACGTTAGAAAGTGTATTGTTAGAATATGGCATGTCGTCAGGTGCCAGTACACCTACATCTCAACAACAAACTGGTGCAACTGCAAAAGCAAACAAAAAGACTAGCCCAACTACTCAAAAGACAACTCCTAAGAAAGATTTAGGCAGTCCAACAACACAACCAGGATTAAAAGCAGAACCTGAACAACCAGAAGTACCACAACCTGTATCTAAAAAAGCAGGTGAATTAGATGTTGATGCAGAATTCAAAGACGACAAAGGTGAAGTAGCAGGCAAAGTAGTAAGCAAATTAGGTGATACACCACAACCAGACAAAGTAGTTGTGCAAGATCCTAAAGGCGAATACAAAATAGTAGATCCAAAAGATGATGTATTTGTTGATTTAGACGAAAATAAAAAAGTTAAAAAACTATCTCAAAAGTCAACAAACAGAATTAAATCAAATATAAAAAACAGCAAGAAAAAAATTAAAAGATTAGCAAGACTTGGACTACATGAAGCACCACAAAAATTATTTGAAATAAATTTTAGAAAAAAAGAAATTATTAACAGTTCTCTTGATGCACAAATACGTTGTGGTTGGGAGGCTGAAAGTTTATGGGAAGATTTAGAAGAACAAAACGATGATGTAGACAATATGTCAATACAAGAAGTTGACGATAACTTTGGTGGTGTTGATTGGGATAGTATGGCAGATGGCTTTACAGATTGGATATACGAATACAAACAAGAAGATTATATGGATGATGCTATTCGTGAGTTTGTTAGTGAACGTGAAGATGATGAAGATTACATAAACGAATTTATAGAACATGAAGGAATAGAAGAAGCAGATTGGAGTAGTCACAGAGAAGATATACTTAGAAGTGAATATGGCGATGAACGATTTGAAGAAGAAGGTGCTGATGAACTTTCAGAAATATACGGATATGAAGATGAAAATTGGGCCAGAGAATATGTTGATAATGAAAGGCGCGGTGACCTCCAAACATATTTAGAGGAAATTGCCGCAGATGACGATGATGTAAGACAAGCGGCATACGAAGAAGCCAGTGAAAACTATGATTATGATGATTGGATTGGTGACCAATGGTATGGTATGAGTTCTTTCTGTGAGGATTTCGGTATTGATACCAGCACTCACGGTAGTATAAGCGAAGTTGCAGACAGACTAGAAAAGTTTATCACAGAACATAGTGCGTTCCATAACCATTTACCAGAACATGGTCAGTATGGAGATACATCAGGTACTACAACAGAATATGCTGTGGAAACAGACAGTAGCATTGACGGATATGGCACTGGTGCAGAAATTATATCACCTGTGTTTAGCACACCACGTAGAATGTTAGCAGAAATGGATAAGTTTTTTGAATGGTTGAGATCTGAAGGTGCGTCAACAAATGACAGTACTGGATTACACATTACTATGAGTTACAATCCACAAGAAGGTGAAACAGTAAATCATGAAGAAGGTTCGAGTGTAGTAACAGCAAACAAAGTAAAGATGGCTGTGTTGTTAGGTGACCAATACTTATTAAGTGAATGGGGTAGAAGCAATAATAACTATACAAAAAGTCAATTGAAAGATTTAAAGGACGCAATACAAAAATTAAAAGTTGAAGGTAAAGGTACTGAGGGTATAAAAAATGCAGAAAAGTTTCTAGAAGATAATATCAGTAATGAAAAGTTCCGTTCAATACATTTCAAAGGTCAAACAGATTCAAAAACAAATACAAAATTAATAGAATTTAGAATAGGCGGTGGCGAAGACTACCATTTAGAATTTAAAAGAGTGTTTAGTTCAGTAGTAAGATATGCTACCACAATGATTGCTGGACACACAGACCAGTACGAAGGTGATTATGTAAAAGCATTAAGTAGACTGCTTAACAAAATGAATGAAGTAACTGATAGAGACAAAGAAGAAGTAGAAAATCTAAAAAGTTCTGCAGAAGATTATGCAGGACATCCAATATTAGATAGCCACAAAGCAATATCAAGTGCAAAAAATTATTTAGAGTTTGTAGGAAAAATGCTTGATTCAATGAAAACCTTAAACAATGCTAAAAAATATCTTGAACCAGATGCAGATAAAAAATGGAAAGCCAGATGGACAGAGTATTTAGAACACACATCAGATGAACTGGAAGATTTTGACAGTTCATTGAGAAAAAGTTTAAACAAAATTACTGAAAATATAAACGAAGTTAAAAACGAAAGGTCAATAAAAGCATACATGAGACCTGACATGCGACCACCTTCAGAAACAGCAGTTAATGTGAGAAACAAAGGTATTAGACTTTTTGCAGAAGCAATGGGTATGTTAGCCTTAGATATTCATAACGGAAAAGCAAGGTCACAACCAAATGCTAAAAGTATTGGAGCATTGAGAAATTTCCTAAAAATAAATGAAATAAGTGAGTCGGATGTAGACACAAATATGAAAATGGCTATGGAAGATTTGAACTTTAATAGTGATTTAAGTCCAAAAGCCAAAATAGACATTATTAGAAAAGGTATTGAAACTTTATTTAAAAAAGATATAATTGTTAAACCAGACTATATCACAGCACCTCAAGTAGAAGCATTAGTTAAAGGTCTTTGGAATGTGTTTAATGCAGAAGGATTCAATTCTAAAATAGCAGATGATGTTAAAAAACTTTGTGCCAAATTACGATTAGGAGATGCTTCCTTAAACATAGAACAAAAAGAAGTAGAAAGTGACATAAGCAGAATGATTGACAATGCTATTAACAGAAGAGAGTTCAATGACTTTTATAATCTTTTAACTAGGTCTGGTTACAACAATACAACATTCTTAGTTGCAACAGGGCACATATATAATAAGAAAAGTTTTAACGAATTAATAAAGTATGTTAAACAAAGCAAGCCTTACACAGAGCCCGTAAACAGAAGCCATAACCCTAACATATACAATGACGACAGTTATGAAGAAAATGCATTAAGCAAATATACATTATTGTTAAGAAGAAGATTTAGTTATTTAGAAGACCAACATGACACTGATGTGAGTGTTGCAAGACAATCCTTAGAACGAATGGTTGGATTAATTGAAACATTCTTTAAAGAAAATGAAGTAAATCGAGATGAAAATGGCAATATGAGTTTTGAAACTCTTGTTGGTATCCCTGAAGTGGAAATAAGAAATCCAGAACCAACTGACCCTAGAGTTAAAAAAATGTCTGATGAAGAAAAAGAACAATACTTAGACTTATACAGCGATGATGATAGTGAACAATACTTAGGAGTTCGTTCATATAAAATGGAAAGAATTCAAAATACTTTAGATGATATTGCTAGAGGCGAAACAGAAAGAAGAACTGTTAGTGCAATAAGCGAATTTGTCACAGACAGCATAAGAGACTCTTTAAGTAGTTATTATAAAAATAAAGACAGATATCCAGGATATTATGTGATACCAGAAATTAAAAGTCTTATTAAACAAAGATTTGAAAATTTAGCAACATTTATGCGAGGCGTAGATAAGGTATTTGTAGATAACGGATTTGACACTCAAGATACATCTATCAAACGTAAGCAACAACTTGATACTGATGCCGAAGCATTTAGAAAGAAAATGGCAACTCGACCATTGGCTACAGTAAATATACCTGCTCACAGTTGGGTATATATGAAGCCAGAACTTCATGAAGAATTAACACAATTACGAAGAGAAGATAATGAACCAAGCAGAGACTTCCTTAAAAAGATGGTTGATAGTGCTAACAATGTAGGAGAATATGCAGGGTCATTTTCAGAGCATATAGGAATAATAGTTATACCTGCGGCACACTGGAGTCAAGTAAATGATGCATTAAATGGCATGGACATTATCAAACTACAACAAAAAGTTGGTAATAACAGTCAGACTTGGAGATTACAAAATTATCATAAAATATTAGAAGAATTTAAACGTATATATAGGCATCCTCAACCAGATTATATTTTCAATAAGTGGGAACAACTAGATGGTACTGACAGAGATTTTATAAGCAGAACATTTAACATAGAATTCACTGGTAAACTGGATGGCAGAGCCGGTATGGGTGATGTTGATGAATTACTGCCTACTGAAGAAGCAAAAAATCAAGTGTCAGGTGAACCATTAGAAACGAATAGTGCTGTATCCTGGTCCATAAGCGATGGCAATGAGAAAAAACAATTTGCGGCATATGATTGGAAAAAGTATCATGGTAAAGATGCAGATGCTCTTAAGAAAGCAACTGCTGATATAATGAAAGATGGAAACAAAGGATTTTACAGAGCAATACAAACGGCAATAGAAGATAAAAATCCTTCAATTAAAATTGATAGAGATTTAATAAATGTGGCTGGTGTAGAAGATTATACCGGAGATTCATCAAACACAATAGGTGCTAAAACAAATTGGATTAACCTAGCAAACTACTTTAAAATAGAACATGGTGTAAATAACCAAGGTATAGGATTATTGAAAAAAACATATGAAATGTTTGACGGTAATCATCAAGGTGAATTTGCTTCAGAAGGTCATAGCATAGAGAGATGGCTGGATGGTGTTAAGAAAGCCAAAGAATATATTGAAAAATATTATAAAGAAAGTGGCGGAAACTACTTTAGAAAAGATGATCCTGAAGGTCAGCCTAGTGGCGCAAATGGAAGATATGACTATAATGATGCAGGTACAACCAGAGGCAGAGCATCAGGACCTACAACTGATGAGTTACAAGCAGATGACGTAACTGAACAAGATTACGAAAAAGTCAGATCCGAATATATTGATTTTGATAGGATGATGAATGCGGGTATGCAAAATTATATAGTCAGACCCGACGTAAACAGACTAGTAGATTTTCTTAAAAATTCAGACAATGATGAAGATTTCAAAAAGGCTGTTTTACAAAGTATGATGAAAGAAAAATTAATAGGTTCAGCACCAAATGACTTCCAAGGTCATTTAGCCAGAGCCAGAGTGCGAATGCAACAAGAAAGTGTATTTGTTAAGTTTGATAAACTGCCTTTACAAGAGCAATTAGCAATACTAAGCGAGTCAAAAGTATTAGAACGACCTTTAACAAAAGATGAAGAAGATGACAAAGAAAAATATGTTAAAGGAATGAAAAAAAGCAAAAAAGATTTTAAAAAACGTTATGGTAAAGATGCAGAAGCAGTTATGTATGCAACAGCAACCAATATGGCTAAAGAAGATTTAGACGAAACAACAAACGAATTTGATAGAATTAAAATTATTAATGATATACTATCTGACCATTTTCCTGTAAGTGACCTTAAAAAACAAATGCTGGCTTTTCAGGCTATACCAATGCCTGAAATGTTAAATGCATTTAGAGAACTTAGAGCCCAGGGTGGCGATGATGCATGTGCTAGAGGCATTGTAAGACATTTTGTAAATGCACTTCCAGAATATATGCAAGATAAAGTTAATTTACATGAGTGGAGCAAACAACATCTTAAAAAAATAATTAGTGAATACACAGATTTAGGCAGTGAAAAAGACAATATTATTAAAACTATCAGTGGCTTAGATGCTACAAACGAACAACATGCAGATTTGTTAGATAGAATATACAAGTTACTTAACAGCGAACATATAGGTAAAACATTAGATAAAGCATTTAGTTATCCATTGATGGACGAACCTTTTTCAGATAAGCAAAAACAAAAAGTAATAAATGATGTTACAAAAATTATAGGTGCGTTGGATAGTGACTATGCTACAATGAGTGGATTCATTGAAAGATTAGAAAAAACAGGAACAGTTGTAAATATTTCAGAATTAGATAAACCTATAAACACATTTGCAAATGTTTTTGGCGATGATATTTCTACTAAAGCCTTTAGAGCATTAACCACTTATGGTGTTGGTGTAAACCAAAAAGGACCAGGTGAATATGGATTAGCATGTTTGAGTAACAAAATTAGACTTGCATCTGGCGAAGGTGATTTAGAAGTTGATGGCATAGGTAAAGTTGAATTGAAAGCGGCTACTAGTAGTACTGGTGGAAGAATAGGTTATGGTGGCGGAAGCCAAAAGGCTAAAAGAGCAGTATTAGACAAATATGCTGAATACATTCCAACAGTAGTAGGAAGTATATCTGGTGCTGGCTATTTAGGATTTACAAAATTTATTACTGGACTAAATGAAGACTTGCCAATTACTGATATAAACAATCAAAAATTAAGAAAACAAATTTCAGAAGATTTATTTTCAATGGATATGGATAGTTTTGCAGGACCATTGTGCGATGTTATATCTACAAATGCAAATGCAGAAGAAATTGAAAATGCATATTTAAAACAAAACTTTTTATGGTACAAAGATAGAGATAATTTTGACGGATTATTATTAATAAGCATACCAAATATGAAAACTGCTATGATTAAAAACGAGAAAGATTTAATTACATTTAGACGTAGTGGTCATGCAATGTCAACATCTATTAGTATTGTACCTACACAGGCTGGTGCTGGTAGAGAGCAATGGGCACAGTTAAGTCTTAAGGCTGGCACAATATAATGAGGGCAAATGATTTAAACAAATGTCCTAGAACTAAAGAAACAAAATGTCAATGTGAATCTTTAAATACTATAACCGAAGCAGAAGAGACTGTTAAGGCATTAGTAAAGTTCGAACATACAGAAGGTGATGTGCAAGGCATCATAAAACTAAAACAAGAACCCGGTAAACCTACAATTATTAGAGGACTTATAAAAGGTCTAGAACCAGGTGAGCATGGATTTCACATACATGAATTTGGTGACCTAAGTGATGGTTGTGCTAGTGCTGGAGGTCATTATAATCCAGATGATACTGACCACGGAGATATAGATAATGGTCATGTAGGCGATTTAGGAAATATTACTGCTAACGAGAATGGAGAAGCAAGGTTTAAAATTGTTGCTAGACGTGTAGATTTAAGTGGTGACAGAAGTGTTGTTGGTAGAGCAGTTGTTGTCCATTCTGATAGAGATGACTTAGGCAAAGGCGGTGACGAAGAAAGTTTAAAAACAGGTAATGCTGGAGACAGGTTAGGTTGTGGTGTTATTAGATTAAGACAAGGTATAGAAGAAGATTATCAAAGACATGTAAGTGATAAACATTTTAATAGAAATGAATTACCACAAATTAGACAAGATGATTTAAAAAACTCTCCTTTTAGTTTTAAACAAGGTGAAATAAGTTTAGATAAAATTAAACCTGTACAAAGCCAAAGAGTAGATGGATTAAGTAAAAGAGCAGAGAACATGTTTTTTGATGGAGACTATAGACCTTTTATATTAGATAGAAAAGGATATTTAGTTAATGGACATCATAGATTTGATGCCGCAAATGTATTAGGTATTAATAAAGTAAAAGCAATTATAATAGATGCTGATATTGAAGAACTAATGAAGCACTACTCACACAAATCAAGTGATACAGCAGTTATGGATAGTTTACAAAACAAACTAACTACAATGCTTACATCAGAAGATGCTAGTAATTGTAAACATGGAAAATATTTTTGTAGCACAGACAAAGTTTGGAAATGTAGAAAGAAACCTAAAAAAACAAGAATGTCAGAAAATTTTGCTGACGGTAAAAAAAAGGGCAAAAGTAGACCTGGCAGAGTTAAAAAATCAGGTGCTAGTTGTAAAGGCTCAGTCACAAGTTTAAGAAAAAAAGCAAAAGATAGCAGTGGTGAGAAATCAAAAATGTATCACTGGTGTGCAAATATGAAAGCAGGCAAGAAAAAAGGATAAATACTAATATGAAGATACATGAAATTATTCAAGAGACAGCATCAGTAGGAGGCATGAGTGCAGGTGCAGTTGCTACAGTTGTACAACCAATTGCAAATGATGTACAACGTATTGCACAAAAACCTAAAAAGCCTAAAAAAACAAAACATGCACATAAAAAACCTGGTCCTAAAAAGAAACTTAAAAGTTCTATATTAAGACGATGAAAGTCCTAAAAAACAAGCAAGGTTCTACTTTTGTAAGTAGCAAAGAGTTTCACTTCTTTGACAAATTACAAAGCGAAAAAGGTATATATGAGTATGAGCTTTCAGAAAACGAAGTACACACAGCAAAGGAATTGAGAAAAAGAGGATTAGTTCTCAGAATTAATGATAATGGTCAACCAAAATACAAAGCATACCCGCAAAAAGAGATTTTCTAAATCTAATAAGCAAAAACTAGCAAAGAAGTTAGAGTCTAGTGTTGCGAATATATCTAAGAGAGGTATATATTTTAAAGCAAAAACCAAAAATAATACCTATAATATTATAGATGGAGCAAATAAAAAGGTTGTTCTAGAGAATGTGTTGTTACCAGAATCTGCAAACACAATTCTAAATACACTAAAACAGGCTAATAAACAAAAAATACCTAAAATAATTGAAAGATTTGTTGATACATTAAGAACTCACCAGCCCAATATTGAAAAACAACTAAATGATATTATGTTTTATAGACATACTATGAAAACCACCAAAGATTCTATAAAATTCTTCTCAACTGAAGCAAGAATAGACATAGCAGTATCCAGATTACGGTTTGAACGTGATACCTTACAAGATAGATTAGGTATTAACGTATTACACAGTAGTTACCTGGACTAACAAACTGACATTTTTTTCCTTTAATTGATAAATACAATTAACAAATTTATTTTATCGGGAAAACAAATGAAAATTGCAAACTTTAATCAAACACCTTTGGATAAAATCAAAGAGATGAATAAGTATCTAAAGGAAAACCATGGTGTTAAAGTTACTGGCTTCCATACAAGGAACAAACTTGA
>Ga0181401_1000531_pt1 | contig 15816 bp, 8 predicted proteins | sample 24SPOviralmetaG_FD_130130 | JGI IMG/M metagenome (GOLD analysis project Ga0181401, IMG submission 130130) | Marine viral communities from the oligotrophic San Pedro Time Series (SPOT) site, San Pedro Channel, CA, USA - 24 SPOT_SRF_2011-07-20 | ecosystem: Environmental > Aquatic > Marine > Strait...
CGCATTAAGTTTTTAATTTGCGAAAAATATTTATATATATATGAAAAAATATATACACCTTTCTTTTTTTTGGTACCACTCACCGTGTGTAATTTTAATTATTAAAAATCTATAATTTATTTTATTCGATTTTATTAATTACTATAAAATTCTTTTACTTTTGGATTTGCCATTATTTTAGTATAATCAAAACTTGTTAAAAACAAACCTTCTAATGATTTTACTCGTGATAATGCTACATATGTTTGTCCATATTCAAATATATTTTTTCCTATATCCATTATTGCACCATCTAATGTTACTCCTTGTGCTTTATGAATTGTTATTGCCCATGCATAAATTAATGGAATTTGTGATACGCATACATTTCTATTTGTTTCAGACTTCCAAATATGAGGGCCTACAATTATCGGATTATCTATATTATTAAATTTTACTAATGGTAATCCATTTTCAAAATTTACAATTATTCCTTGACTTCCATTTGCAATTTGATTTATACTATCTAAATCTATATTTGCAATACACATTACATGTGTGCCTATTTTTAACTCTATAATTCGTTCCGCCATAATATTATTTGCTAAAAATTCATAATCATGTTTTAAAGAACTATTTGATGCGATCAATAAATCATTTAAACTATTTTCTAACAAAATTTCTTTATCTTTAGAATTGTTTTTTAAATATTTGATATTATAAGTATATTTTTCTCTATCTTTTGGTAATTCGCTATATGATTTAATATTGATACTTTCTGTATCTCTTTTATATGGATTTATAATAGTTACTACTCTATCCTTTCTTATCTTTTCTAACTCTTCCATTCCAAAAACACGGCTTTCTAATAAAGCTTTTGTAGAATGTGTTATTCTGCCTTGCCTTACATATTTTAGAACTTTTAAAAACTCTTGTTCTTCTTGTCTAAAAATACTTTTTAAAAATATCTGATTTTCTTTTGGAAAAAGTTGATTCCATATTTCATGTTCGAAGCAAAACATAGATGCTTCTTTATCTATATCATTACCGCTTACAGGAGGCAATTGATAGAAATCTCCGGAAAATACTACTTGTAATCCGCCAAACGGTAGATCTGGATTTTTATATACTCTTCTTGCTATTCTATCTAAAATAAGTAAAACTTTTAATGACATCATACTTACTTCATCTATAATTAGACATTTTAAATTATACCAATTTTTCAATTTGTATTTTTTTTTTGTAAAAAGTTCTTCTAAAATACTTTCAATTGACTTATTTACTAATCCCAAACCAGCAAAACGATGAAGAGTTGTTGCTCTGCAATTTAATAATATACTAGCGCAACCGGTTAAACCACATACCTGGATTTTATCATGAGTTTCTTCGGCATCTTGTACTATAGATTTTATTAAAAATGTTTTTCCTGAACCTCCGGGACCTGTTAAAAATACATTTTCACCATTTTTATATTTTTTAAAAACTAAACTTTGTTCATTATTTAAAACAGACATAAATATATCTTAATGTTTAATAAATCATATTTTTATAACGACATTTCAATTTATTAATTAAATATTAATTAAATATTAATTAAATATTAATTAATATTTAATTAATATTTATAGAATTAATGGTCCCTATATATCCTTATATGTATCGCGCTTGTGCAGCTTCATGTGGTGCACTATCAACCTTCCCTATAGATATTATTCAAACTAGTGTTATAACACAACGTAATGTAACTTTAAGGGCAAATGAAATACCCTTAATGTTAATTATGACTAACCTTTTTGCTATACAAAATACTGTCTTTTCTTGTACTACCTGCATACCGAATATCTCTATTAGAGCTATCCTAGCTAGTCTTTCTATATCTCCTTTTGTTATTTTTGTACAAATAAAAAAATATTATTATCGTTTTGGAATGTCTCCGATCTATAAAAATTTCATTTTCTGGACAACTCTTAGAGAGATTGTATTTTATATTACTATTTATAACTTTTATAAAAGTAATATATATTACTCTCAATTTTTTGCACCACTTCTCTCAAATATTCTTGCCTACTCTTTTAGAGTACTTGCTCTAAAAAAAAGTTATATCCATCTCAATATAACATATAAAAATATATTCTATGGAAGTATCCTTGAAATACTTAAATCATCTATAGGAGATAGTATAGCTCTTTACATGATATACTATCATAAACTATCTCCGTTTAAAATATAACAATATCTCTCACCTTTTTACAAATCTATCAGATTTTCGACCTGAACTACTGCCTTGGTTTTTAAAGCTCTAATCAACTCTTCATAATTTTCTATAATCTCTCTGCACCGTTCAATTTCCTTCTTAAATTCACTCTCCTTATCCTCCAACATCTTCCTGAACTCTACTTTATCTTGTCTCTTCTCCTTTTCCAATTGTTCAATTCTCACTCGAAGTTCTTCTGGTGACTTTTCCTCTAGAGAGCTCCGTCGTGCATTCATATCAGCCACATATTCTTGGTGTTGCCTTGAACTAATATGCTTACTGATAAAATATGAATACTTGTTGTTTGGAACCTCATAGATACCTACATTGTATCGTCCATTGCGGAACTCGTTCAAATGTGCTTTACATGGACACACAAACCCCATCGGATAGTTTCGCCTAAGTTGTTGAGCTGTCTGGTCTTCCAATGCGCCCGTGTTTGGATTTTTCGTGAGCTGGTAGACACGATCGCCCGTATAGTCAATCATTGCGCTCATAGTTCTCCTGTTTATTCAAGAGTTTTACTGATATAAAATTTTATACTAATTTTATATCAATTTTTTTTATTCTGTCAATTTTTCATACATTATACACAAGTACTCGCTCGTTCTAGTATAATATTCTTACTATAAAACAATGGTCGGATCTTTAAACGAAAAATAACCTTGTCTCTCTCACTATCATATTCTGGTCTTCCAAAATCAACTTGTAATGTCCTTAATGTCTTTCTCAAATTATAACTTAACACTATCAGTTCTCTATCCTCGCTTTTCAAATACTTTGCCGTTCCATTCAAATTTACAACACCTTTAAGACTTATGTCCACACTATTTTTTGTTATTACTCTTGAATGAATTTCTTGATTTCCTAACATAGGAATAGAAATAGTCTTACCATATTGTCTGCCTACGGGAGGGAAAATATTGGAAATCAAACCAGTTATGAGTATTAAACTAATATACATATTATTAATATCTCTCTATCTTTATATTTATATTAAATAAATTTAAAGTCATTCTCTCAAATTTTATTAATGCCTAAGAGAGAAGCTGATAATTCTATCACAATAAATAATGAAAAAATTATAAAATTCTTCCACGAACATCAAAATCTAGATATTGAACAGACATTCTTAACATTTATCGACATTATGGAAAAACTTAGTAATACTCTTAACAATAGCATCAATAGTACTACAATAAATAGTCTTTTTGATAACATTAAATCTATGCAAGACAATCTCTCAAATATTAATCTTAATATTAATAAATTTCAAAATGATATTCTTGCAAATTTTACTGTAAAGCTTAATGAAATTAAGAGAGAATATGTTGAAGATTTAAAACTAATTCTCTCACAAAATGTTTCTGATAAAATTTCTCCCTTGATAAAAGAACATACACAAATTCTTAATGAGAAAACTACTGCTCTTATTAATACTGTTGTCCCTTCTAGCAATAAAGATCTGCAAAAATCTCTTAATAAATCGGTAGAAAGTATTAATGAAGCTATTAATCGTGATACACAACGCCTCTTAGATAATAATATTAGCACAGAATCATTGAAAGAATTTATTAATAATGTTGAAGGTAAATTTGGTAATATTATCTCTCAAAATCAAACACTCTTTAATAATACTATTTCTGCTAGCGAGAAAAGAATTGATAGTAGAATTCGCGAAGTTAATGAGACAACTACGAGAGAATTGAGTACTATTCGTGAACTTTCTAATACTAGCAATAGTACATCGAAAGATTTAAGCACTTCTCTCACAGATTTACTCAAAAAGATGGAAAATTCTTCTACAAAAGGTAAAATTAGTGAAAATCTTCTCCTTGATATTTTACATAATCTTTACCCTTCCGCGCAAATTGATAGCGTGGGACAACAAAAAGAAACTGGTGACATCATGCTTATCAGAAACAATCGACCTAAAATTCTTGTTGAGAACAAAATTTGGAACAAAAATGTTGTACAAGAAGAGATTAAAAAATTTATTCATGATATTGAAACGCAAAATTGTTGTGGAGTATTCCTATCACAAAACTATGGTATTGCTGGAAAAGAAAATTTTGAAATTAATATTCATGATGGCAATGTCTTAGTCTATGTACATGAAGTAAATAATGATCCAGATAAAATTAAAATCGCTATAGACATTATCGACCACTTTTATGATAAATTAGAAGACTGCATTGATCAAACTACCGAGATCGATAGTATTAGTAAAGATAAACTAACTGCTATTAATACAGAATTCCAAACCTTCATACACTCTAAATTAACTCTCGTAAAAATGGCTAAAGAATTTAACCAGAAATTTTTAAAACAGATTGATGACCTTAAAATTCCTACACTAGAAGAATACTTATCTAGTAAATACTCTAGTAGTAGTAGCAAAATTACATGCGAATATTGTGGTTTTGTAGCAAAAAATCATCAGGCTAAAAGTGCACATATGAGAGGATGTCAAGTTAAAAAAGCACAGACTGCTAACAAAGGAGATAGCAATATTATAAACGTCGAATGAGCCTGTATTAAATACTAGTTATTTTATATATAAAACATAACTAGTACTGTATTATTCTATATTTAGAGGGATTTATTACACATCTGGTATAGAACTCTGTTTACTAAGTAGTAAACTAGTGGACCAATTGTGGCAACTACTAAATTCATGAAACCTACCATTTTATTCTTTTGCGACATTAGGTTCATTAAACCTAAAACAACTCCTAAAACTAGAGAAATTAAAGAAAGAACACCTAATGCGAAAAAGATATCACAATATCTTTTGTCTAAAGGACCCATGTATCCGAAGAAATCGTTCTGCATTATATATATAATCCAACAAAAAAATATTAATAATCAATTATTAATAATCAATAATCAATTATTAATAATTATAGGTTTGAACATTTTATTTAAATGAATTTTCTATAAATATTACTTTTTATATTCAATAATTTAAGGTTATTAACTTAATTTTTCAATTATCATATATGTTTGATCAGAATTTGAATCCCCTTGAATATGTATAGTTCTTCCTGAATTAGAACCGCTAGTCGTTACTCCTGAGAATTTTAATTCTATATAGTCATCTTTTACTAAATTATCTATTGTATATATAGACATACCAATTCTAATAACATCATCATCTTCTATATCTGTTCTAGTTTGATCTGTATCACGTACTCTAAAAGCAGATGTTGATATCTTGCTTCCATTTTTAAATATATGTATTGAAGTATACTTTAAATAATCACCATTATTATCTGCATCAAATTGAATTTGAGCATATATTTTATATACTGCTGTTTTTGGACAATTCCATTTATTATTATCCCAATCAGTATTTGCATTAGTTGAATAAGTGTTTGCTATCATACCATTTACTGTTTCATTTGAAGGATTATAAAGATTAGTATCATAATCACTTTCCCGTCTAATTTTTATAAAATAAGGTGTTTCCCAAGTAGGGCTGCTTGTTCCTTGACTGGTTAATACTGCTCCTTCATCTCCACTATCTCCATTTATACTTAGAGTTCCACTAATATCAACATTTCCAAATGAAGCATCACTATAATTTGTTAAACTTATATCGCTTCCTCCACCACCTGAACTAGTATATTCAAATTTTTCATAGTAACAGTTGCATTAATTTCATAAATACCATTATTATCACTAACACTAAGTTGATTAGCTACTGGAATACTATAAAAACCTGTATTGGCTTCTTTATTATTAATATTTTTAAATTTTAATGGGATAAATTTATAACTACTATATAAAGGACTATAATAAGGATTTGAAGGAAGCGTAAAAAGTAAATTATATATTAAATTGTTATCAGTAATAGTTTTATCAAATTCTATTGTTGCATAATGTGTTTTTGTATAAATATTTGACCATTTATTATTAGAATTATAAAATTTTAAAATATTTATATTAGAAATATCATTGTCTACCAATATATTTTTAATTATATTATGATTAACAGATAAGGTAGAGTCATAACTTGGTAATATAAATCCATGAGCATTAGAAGCAAAATCTAATTTTGTAGCAATACTTAAATTATTAATATTTGAATTGGTTGCATTTAATAAAGTAGTAACATTTAAATTTTGAAAAGTGGATGCAGAATCGCCTGTTATACTCAATGCACCATTATTTATTATATCATTTCCAGCTTTATTTTTTATATTATCAACTGTTAAAGTATTAATACAATTTAATGAATTTGTAGTAATATTTTCACTATTATCAATATTTTTACTATTAATATTATTTACATCTAATACATTACCACTTATATTTTCAAAAGTACCAATATTATTAATATCTAAATTATAAAAAAAAGCATTATTATAAAAATTAGCAGATATATCAACATTCAAATTGCTACAATCTATATTTTTAATATTAGAATTAATAGAATCAATATTACTTACATCAATATTTCCAGCAATTTTAATATCATTAAAATTTGTTGTTGTTAAAACATTAAAATATCCATCACTAGGTATTTCTATATTTTTTACTTTTATATGAGTAAAATCAGCCGATACATCTACTTTTAAATATGATGTGTCAATAGTATTAGATGTTAAATCATTTAATAACAAACTAGAAATACTTAGATCAATTATTTCTGCGCTAGCAGTAATAATATTATTTGAATTTATAATATTACCACTAATAGTAGCAAAATTTAAATTATTAAGTAATATATTGTTAGCTTCTAAAGTATCTAAACAACTAATATCTTTAATAATTGCTAAATTTTCTATATTTATTTTATTTACATTGATTAAATCATTAGAACCATTACCATTTATATCAATAGAATAACGAGGTGTTTTAGTATTTATTCCTATACGATTATTACTTGTATCAATACAGACAACATTATTTGTGTCTAAAAAACTGTCAATATCAACATTAGTTTTTTTTATATTTGCTACAATTTTATTTGTTAATGACATTATTTAATATTAATTTATAATAAACTAATATTAAATAATAATAAGTTTTAACATTTTATTTGAATGAATTTTTTATAAATATTAATTTTTTCTTATTTTATTATCAACCACAATGATATGTGCAACCAACAAAACAAGCAATGTAAATATGAGAACCTTCTTCAACAATAATACCGGAACTATCTAGAAATCGTGTATCATATTTATATACCATTTGTATATTACCTGAAGCATCTAGATCATTTACAAATTCAATATCTCCATTTGAATCATAAACTAAATTTTGTTGATTACTAGCATCGATAAATGTATTAACTTTTTGTTTTACTATTTTTGTTAAATCAAAATCACAATCACAAGTTATTTTTGCTACAGTATAATTATGTAATAAATCATCATTTTGTTTCATACCATAACCAGTTACAGACGATGAAGTAATATAATCACCATTTTCTAAAGGTCCATTTTTATTACATACCCAAATAGCTCCTTCACCAAGTGAATTAATATATAAACGTTGTTCGTTTATATTAGTTTTTTTACTAAAACTACCAAAATTACCATTTGAATACGTTCGTTTACCTTCTGAATCTTCTTTATCAGAAATCACACCAAAAACTTTTTTACAATTGTCTACAGTTGCTAATTCACATAATGGTAAAGATTCATTTATATATGGATTAATACTATTATTAATATTTACAAATTCTCCATTTGATAATGCAATTAATCCTCTATATGATATATCTATATTAATATTCATAATACATCTATGTTGTCCTGTAAAGTTCATAGTGATGATGCTACTTGATCCATTAATTTGACCTCCGTTACCACTGTTTTGATATTCAAAAACTAATTCCGGATTGGCCTCGCCCTTGTCATCCATACCTATGTCCCAATATTTGCCAGTGTTATTTCTTTCTCTTATTCTAATTGCATTACCTGGTTCCTTTGATACTGTTGAATCAGAAGACTGAACAATATCTAATGCAACACTTGGACTAGATCTAGCAATACCTATACGTCCTTGATTAATAAATACTTGCTTATTTACAGAAGAGTGATCATCTCCATTTCTAAAATATATTTGTTGACCAGATTTAGCATTAATAATAGTATCTCCAGAATTATTTTGTCTTAAAGCAAAATCTGAATCGGTCATATGATTTTTATGTGCAAATGTAGCATTATCGCTATCACCACCATTATATCCTATTGATGCATAACCAAAAGTACAGCTTATATCTTGACCAACACCTGCATTTATTGTACTACTAATATCAGCGTTGCTACATGCAAACGTGCCATTTACGTCTAATTTTGTTGTCGGTGTTTCAGTACCGATTCCCACATCGCCGTCGTATGTTACCTTCATGCGAGTGTTACCGCCACCTGTGCGAAACTGAATGCCCATTGTGCTTCCTGAACCATCAGCATCGCTATATGCATCCAACGTCAAGCTATGGTCCCCAGAACTAGAGTTGTACATCCGTCCTTGCTGTGTACCTGAGTCACGGGAGATGTAGAGACCGACACCATCTGTGTTGACCTCAATTGTGTTATTACATGTAAAAGTTCCACTTATATCAACATTTGAATTTAATGATACATCGCCTTGAACTTTTAAAGTTCCACTAATATCAACATTACCAAATGAAGCATCACTATAATTTGTTAAACTTATATCGCTTCCTCCACCACCTCCACCAGTAACTGTTCCCCAAGATAGATTTGTTCCATCAGTGGTCAAATATTTTCCATTATTACTTGTTTGTGATGGAATTGGTATAATATTAGAACCATCAATTTTTAAATACCCTGATATATCAACGTTTTGAAATGATAAATCTAAATTACCTGATTCTAATTGTGATTTTGTATATAAATCACTTGTTAATGTATATAAAGCAAATGAAGCATCTACATCATCTTTTATAGCAACATTAGAACCATCAAATTTTAATGCTGGCAATAAACTAGCACTACTATTTATTTCATATATTGTTGTTTTTCCTATATTAATACTCCCCCCGTCATCATATTGGAATGCTCCAATCGCGAAATTTGCGCCATTTCCTGATATAGCGGTATCTTGTCCAGAATAATCATTTGTATTATCACCTACTATAGTTGACCCTAATTGCGACCAATCGTTATTTTCAAAAATAAATACTTTTGTATATCCTGTATTACTATTATTTCTACTAGATGAAGCAATTAAACGATTACCATCATCTGATAAACTTAAATATAATCCAAACCTGTCTTCAGCCACATCACCGTCTATCCTACTACCTACTTGAGCCCATGCTGAACCATTCCAATCAAATGTATATACAGAACCACTATTATTACCACTATTATCAGCCTGTTGAGCGCTTATAATTAAACGATTTCCATCAGTAGAAATATCTACTTGCTGACCCCATGCAATATTACTAGTTTCACTAACTGGTTGTGTTATTTGTGTTCCTCTTATTACCCATGACGAACCATTCCAGTCAAATACTTTTACATAGCGTGATGCACCGCCACCAAACGCAGCAATAGCAACAGTATTACCATCACCACTATTTGCTATTCCATGACCAAATATGTCGCCTGTATTACCATCGATAGTATCTTGTAATCCCCAATCATTTCCATTCCAATCATAAATTTTTACACGACCACTATTAGACCCTCCATCATCATCATGAGTTGCCCCGGTAAAAAGACGAGTTCCATCATCTGATAATCCTATTATACCTAAATAATCTGTTGTATTATCTCCCTCTATAATATTTCCCATTAAAGTCCAACTATTATCTGTATAATTATAAACATGAACTCTTCCTTTTCTATAATTAGGGTCTGAACTCCCTGAATGGACCCATGTTCTGTTAGATATAGCAATAATACTTCCATCATTTGACATTTTTAGACTTTGTCCAAATCCTCCATTAGTTGATGCACTAATATCAGTATTGCCAATCTCTGACCCAACTTGAACCCACGAAGTATCATTCCAATCATAAATGTTTACACTACCTCTATAACCGGATAAACCAGCTGTATCTCGTCCCGCACCAATCGCAACACGTGTTCCATCATAAGAAAAAGCTAAACCATGTCCCGAATATTCACCTGCATCATCACCTAAAATATACCCTAATTGACTAAATCCTATTGGCGTTCCTATTATTTCAGAAGTAACAGTAATATTTTTATTATTTATCACAATATTAGACCCGTCAATAGTTAAGGTTCCACTAATATCTACATTTCCAAATGAAGCATCACTATAATTTAATAAACTAATATCACTCCCTCCTCCACTAGATACAGTTCCCCAAGATAAATTAGTTCCATTAGTAGTCAAATATTTTCCACTATTACTTGTTTGTGATGGGATTATTATAACATTAGAACCATCAATTTTTAAATAACCTGATATATCAACATTTGAATTTAATGAAACATCTCCATTAAAAATAGCAGAACCTGTAGTATTTAATTTACCTAAATTATATGTGGTAGAATTAATATCTTTACCTAAATATACTTCTCCACCTGCGCTTAATCTAAATACTTCGGTATCAGTTTCATTTTTTATTCTTATGGAATTGGTTCCATCATAATATAAATCAAAATTTCCATTATTTCCATTTTCAGAAAATGTTATACCTGTGTGTCTATTCCAAGAAGATGTATCTAATTTTATAAAACAATCATTATTACCACTAGATTTAATATGTAAAATATTGGATGGATCATTTGTTCCAATGCCAACTTTAGTATTTACATTATCTATTTTAATATTATTTCCAATTAATAAATTCCCACTAATATCTACATTACCAAATGAAGCATCACTATAATTTAATAAACTAATATCACTTCCTCCAGTAACTGTTCCCCAAGATAGATTTGTTCCATCAGTAGTTAAATATTTTCCATTATTACTTGTTTGTGATGGAATTATTAAAACATTAGAACCATCAATTGTTAAAGTTCCACTTATATCAACATTTGAATTTAATGAAACATCTCCTTGAACTTCTAAATTTCCACTAATATCTGTATATCCTTTCACAGATACACTATTTGAACACCCGTCTGCTGTAATAAAATTATTTAATGCACCTCCCCTAAAATTATACATCTGAAAAATTGTATCTGATGAGTCCTGCATTGTATTGCTTATTGTACCTGTCTCTGTAAAACTTAGATCTCTTCCTGATATATCATTTCTAAATGATATTATTAATCCACCTGTTCCTGTCTTATCTGTATTATACAAAGCTAATGTTGTATCTGTTTCATCTGTAGCAAAAACATAGTCTCTTTGTGGATTAGGTTCATTAAATCCATAGTAATGTTTATTACCACTAACATTTACCTGATAAAAACTATTGTTTAATGTAAAATCATTACTCGTTATCTTTAATATATCTCCAGTGCTTATATCAAATGACCCCCCTGGTCCTATATATGTACCATCACAAAACGTTATTGATGAAACATCCGATATAGGATTACATGACATATCTAGTGTTGTATCTACAATTAATTTATTTGAATTTGTACTATGTATAATTAAATCTGTTCGTGATAAATCCATTCCTGTAACACCCAAATAAGAACGTGTTATTATACCATCAGTATTTACATTAAATCCTCCATTTAATGTTGACTGACCTTGTACTGTTATGCCTCCGCCTACTTGAGAACCACCAGTTACATTTAAAAAATTATCTACTGTTGTATAACCGTTTATTACTGTTGCGCTACCTGTTATCCTGACATCACTAGCATCTATTTTTAACCCATCAGTACCTAGACTGTTTATACTTGTACCATTACAAAACTCTATATTTGATACCTCTGTTATATCACCACAACTGAGATCTACATTTGTAAAACTTGCATCTCCTGCTTGTATACTAGATAATACATAGTTACTTGATACTGTACTGTCTATTTCTTCAAATCTAAATCTATTTTCACTCGTGTCATATTGTAATTCTGATATAATACCATTAGAGAAATCTGATACAAATTCTATTCCTTGATATCTATTTTCATATTTTCCAAATATACTAAAATAAGATGAAGTTGTTAATAATATACTAGTTGATGGGTCTTCTGATGGCGTATAAGATTGTATATATGTATTACTTGTATCTGCTAAAATTATTTGGTCTTGTACTAATTCTAACAGTTCTCTATCTCTTAACTGTAAGTATTTAATATCCTCAATTTTATTGTAACACATATCTAAATCTCCACTTATTGTTAATGTATTTGATAAATCACCTATAATAGCTGTACCATTGCAAAACTCTATAGTTGAAACACCTGTTATGTCTCCACAATCTAGATTTATATTTCCACTTAAATCTAAATCACCACTTATTGTAATTGTTGCTATTTTTTGTGTGTAAGTAATTTCTTTTGTAGTTGAATCATATACCAATATATTTATTCCACTTGTTTCTTGTCTAATAGGCGCTATAAAAAGACCACTATTATCACTGTTTAATGATAAATCTGTTTGAGCATTTAAAATAATTGAATTTGCTGATTGATTATAACCAGCATATGAGCCGATTGCTATACTATTTTCTTGTTGATTATCATTTCCCGCATAATTACCGATCGCAACAGAATTATTTCTTTGTCTTATTTCACCTGCATAATTCCCTATAGAAATAGAAAAAGCATTTTGACTTATATCCCCAGCATATGGTCCTATAGCTATTGCATTTCCACTTTGATCACCCTCTCCTGCATAGGAACCTATTGCAATTGAATTGCTACCTTGATTATTTTTTGCTGCTAAAAATCCAATTGAAACTGATAGATTTTGTTGATTTAAGAATCCAGCTGAATCACCTATAGAAACAGAGCTGGAACCTTGACGTGTTTGTCCTGCATAATTACCAATTGCTACTGAAAAAGCATTTTGACTTATATCACCAGCATATGATCCTATAGCTATAGAATTCCCACTTTGATCATTTTGCCCAGCATATGGTCCTATTGCTATTCCATTTGAACTTTGACTACTTGAACCTGCGCTTTGACCTATTGCTATTCCATTTGAACTTTGACTAGTTGAACCTGCTTGTCTACCTATTGCTATTGCATTTGAACTTTGACTACTTGAACCTGCATCTCTACCTATTGCTATTGCATTTGAACTTTGACTAGTTGAACCTGCTTCTCTACCTATTGCTATTGCATTTGAACTTTGACTAGTTGAACCTGCTTCTCTACCTATTGCTATTCCGTTTAAACTTTGACTATTCAAACCTGCATCTCTACCTATTGCTATTGCATTATCATTTTGACTACTGCTACCTGCATTTCGACCTATTGCTATCGCATTATACGATAGATCACTACTACCTGCATTGTAACCAATAGATATATTGTATCTATCTCTACCTATATGTATTCTATTACCACAAAAATCACTTGATGTTGTATCGCGATTTCCTATTTCTATTGATGCTGTAATTCTATCTTGTGTGTAATTCACAATGTCATTACAAAATTCTATACTTGAAACATCTATAATTTCATTACAAGACATGTCCAATGTACCTGCTATTTTTACATCCCCATTAAATGATGTATCACCTGCTACATAGAAATGTGAGATTGGGTTCGAAAAACTTACATCTCCACCCAAATACAGATTATTGTTTAGAGAAATGTCGCCCTGAACGATTAAGTTATTGGAGATATCTATACCACTTGCGTCTAGCTGATCTAATACTGTTAGGTCCCGCGTGGTTGTTGTACCGGTTACATTTAGGTTATTTGAAATATCTACACCACTTGCGTCTAGCTGGTCCGTGACGGTTAGGTTGGTTGTTGTGGTTGCACCTGTTACATTTAAGTTATTAGAGATGTCTACACCACTTGCGTCTAGCTGGTCCGTGACGGTTAGGTTGGTTGTAGTGGTTGTGTCTGTTACTTCTATATCTCCGCTTATTGTTATTATTTCATTGCTTGTTCCTATTATACTTGCTCCATTACAAAATATTATACTTGATGCATCATTTATTATATTACACGATAACTCTAATGAACCATTCACAATAATTAATGTTCCGCTTATATCAATTGTATGATCATTATTCACTTCTAGTATAAAATTTCCTGTGTTATCATCAATTCCGAATGGTTTTGTCCCTGAAGCATTTAATGTTATTTTTCCATCTGTTTCATTATCATATGCACTTTGTAAACTAGAAAATCCACCTCCACCTCCACCTCCGCCTCCTCCTAATCCTATTTTACCAAATTGATCTGCTTGACTAAATAATGCTCTTGTATTATCTGTTAAATCTGTTGTTCCTTGTTCTACAGATATCACGCATAATAATAGACCATTATCTTTTATATTTTTATTTAATGTAAAACTTTCATTTTTAATACTATTTATAGCATCTTCTAATTTATCATATATAACTTGTCCGTATTGTGCTGATATATTTCCAGATGGAAATAGATATATACGTTGATTTGTGAATTTATTATTTGGAACTGACGTTTTTACAAGAGTAAATGGATTCTCATAATCGTTTGGATTTATACTAGTTACATTTTCTACACTATTACTTGCATCAATTAAACGATATGAAAATATAAATGCTGTTTTATTTGGCAATGTTACTATGTTTGGATTTTCAGTATCGTTTACGAAATTAATACCAGAACGATAAATATTCGCTGTGCTGAAATTTAAACTTAAATTTGTCCCATGTGCAGAAATTATACCACCATTCATAACAATAAAATTAGATATATTATCAAAATAATCATAGAAATTTTGTAATCCATCTTTAATCATCTCGGGATTATTAAATGCTATCTGAATATACGAACTATCATGTATTAATTTTGCCAAATATATATATGCTCTTCTAAATTGAGAACTAGGTGATACATCTTGTTGTTGTATTATATCACCATTTTTATCAATATAAATGTGTGTATAGCTTGTTGTGCTTATATTAGAAACATCTTCTCCTACAAAGTCATTCCATTTAACTATTGTATTAATATTTGAACCATCGCTAATCATACCTATACCAGCAGATATATCAAATTGTGCATTATCTAAAGCATTTACTGATACTTTACCTCCTTGATATAAACCAGTTGAAAATTGATAAATTTGTGCTTCTTGTGTGGTAAGATAACTTGTTCCGTTACAAAAACTTATATCTGATACATCTGTTATTATACTACAAGACATGTCTAAATTTCCTCTTATAGTCACATTACCATGTACATCTAGGAGGTTATAGACTGTTAGGTCGTTGGTTGTGGTTGTGCCTGTTACATTTAAGTTATTAGAGATGTCTACACCACTTGCGTCTAGCTGGTCCGTGACGGTTAGGTTGGTTGTTGTTGTTGTGTTGGCTACAGTTAGGTTATTTGAAATATCTACGCCACTTGCGTCTAGCTGGTTCGTGACTGTTAAGTCGTTGGTTGTGGTTACACCTGCTACATTTAGATTATTCGAGATATCCACTCCACTTGCGTCTAGTAGATTATAGACGGTTAGGTTGGTTGTTGTTGTTGTGTTGGCTA
>Ga0181401_1000538_pt1 | contig 15786 bp, 7 predicted proteins | sample 24SPOviralmetaG_FD_130130 | JGI IMG/M metagenome (GOLD analysis project Ga0181401, IMG submission 130130) | Marine viral communities from the oligotrophic San Pedro Time Series (SPOT) site, San Pedro Channel, CA, USA - 24 SPOT_SRF_2011-07-20 | ecosystem: Environmental > Aquatic > Marine > Strait...
AAAGGAATTACTACTACCGTTAGAAAACCAAACGCGTACCTGATTGTTACCGTCTAATTCGTGGTAGCTACTGAAAGAAAGTCCGCTTGTATCACCCGGTCCTCCGCCGTCAGGAGCTATTCCGGGCGGTTGGTCAGATGCTGTCTCGCTTCCTGTGCTAAATGAAACAAAGTTTTTATCACTTATAGTTATGCCGGGGATATTAAAAGTAAGCCTATAATGTTTTTCACTACGACCATTTCCGCCTCCAGTGGCCGCTAAGTTTAATGCTTGTACACCAACTTCTGTGGAGCTTGAGCTTGGACCAGAGATATTGGTGTTGGCAATGTCGTTAAAGACGTGGGTTATAGTGGCGCTGCCCATAGTTTATTTCCTCCTCAGCCTTGCTCTAGTTTTTTAACTCTGTCAGAGAGCTCCTTAATAGCCTCGACTAACACCGGTACTAAATCTTGATAAGCTACAGAAAGCATGTCTGTGTCTTTATCAGCTTTTACAACCTCTGGTATAACTTCTTTGACCTCTTGGGCAATAAATCCAATCCTAGGTACTCCAGGATATTGCTTATATTCAAAAGATACTCCACGTAAAGACTCTACTTTGCTCAGAGATCCATCTAAGGAAATAACATTGTTCTTTAGTCTAGCGTCAGATGACCCTGCAACATAATAAGCAATGACGTCACCGATAGCTTTTACGGAAGCAAAAGTAACATCTGCAGATGTTGATACATCTTGGCCAATAGAAACGATCTGAGGAAAGAAATTATCAGAATCGTCGTTTGGATCGCCACCGGGTCTTTCTATGCCTTCAGCAGAAGTAATAATTGAGACCCCTGTCCCGGCTTGCAATGCTGAACTCTCTCTGAATTGTAGTTCTGTTGCAAGGTTTTTTGCTGTAACTGCAACCTTATCTGCAATACCTATACTACCCTCATTAAAGGCTCCTCTAATTGTATCTTCAGACGCAAGTTGAACAAATCCTGCTGTGGTCTCAGTTGCGTATACAGAGAGGCTTCCAGCGTTTTCTGCGTTTAGTACACCTGCAGTTGTTCCTTTTAGTTCTGTGTCTGCTCCAAATAGAATTGAGGTCCCGTTTCCAAACACCAGCGAAGACTCATCTTGCATTAACAAAGTGTTCTTAACAATTACGTTAGCAAGTACTTGGTTAGATATATTTCCAACTTCATTTTCTGCCTTTAGAGGGATGGAGAATTGCTCACCGGAGCGAAGGTCGAATACAGTTGTGCCTAAGTAGTAATTACCTTCTTCGTTCATACCTGTAGCATAAACCCTACCACCGGTTTCTTCTACGATTGTCTTACCAAGAGCAAAGTCTTGCTCTAGCGGATCACCTTGGAATTTAGGGAAAGCAGTGTCATAGTTAAGGTACCCTGTCCACTCCCAAGTGTGGCCAGAAGCTCTAATAACAGAAGGTCTATGCAAACCAACTAGGAAACCGGGTACGGTTGAATTGCTATCAACCAAAATGTTAATCGGATTTACGCCTGGACCAATTGAGTCAATGGCATAAGTTACTCCAGGGCGATTGTTCATCTTGACCAGAGCCGTACGAGTGATTGAGTTTGCAGGATCTTCGGTAGCTTCTGGCTCGTCGGCGTCACGTGTGGGGATAAAGTCTCCGGTAAACACGTCTCTGGCAACAGAAGACTGAGTTAGGTAGGAAATATATTTTCCTTTAGTGGATTCGGACTCCTCTACATTATAAAAGTCTTTATAAGAAATTACTTGAGTTACTGCGAGAGGATCGGATGTTAGCTCTGTTCCACCGTTCAAGAAAGGTCCAACTTGCTTTTCTAGAATATAGTAACTCTGAGGCTTTCTTAAGCCAAAGTCTCTATTAAATCCTTCTAATAAGACTTTGTAGACCCTTTGGCGGTCTGTTCTGCCATCAACTCCTCTTATGAGCTTGACCGGTGCTTTATCAAATATAAAGTCTACGTTCGCATAAGTGGCATTACTACCACTATCAGGATTTAATTTAAATCTAAACGCGTGGTTGAATCTCTTAAGCAGGAAGCCGTCGCCATCAAGATCTCCTTTATTTTCTGCATTTTTATTGTAAGTCTCTTCTACAATCCCCGCAGTTTTAACAGGGATATACCACGCAGACTTAGAGGTGTCCCAGATAAAGATTTTAGATCTGTCATCTAGTTCTTGGTACCCAGAGTTGCCTTCCTCGACAACTTGGATGTTTCCGGTGTACTGAATAGAAGTACCTGATTCGTCGAAACCAGATATATAGATTCTCTGCCTGTTCGTTCTTTTCTTGCCACCCGCTAAAATATACTCCCCGTTCTCTGTTTTTTTCGTGTAAGAGAACTGACCAAAAGCAATGTCGTTTGCCTTAGGGGCGTTCTTTAATGTAAATGGTGAAGCGTTATTAGAATTTTTTACATAGATCCTAATTACACTTGGTGCGTTATTACTACTAGTTTTTGCTGCAACTACGTAATCTAGAGTTTTTTGATAGTCTAAGACTAATCCTGTGTTAATAGATGTATCTGTTAATGTTGCTTTACTTCCGTCAGCAAGAGGAGAATAAGAAAGAGGCAGAGGCGGGATTATCTGAGTAATTTTAGTTCCGCCGTATGTACCGGAGGGGACGCCATTATCTTGAGAGAAGGCTTCTGGTTTGTATCCCAGCGCTCTTAGCGAGATATCTCCAAAGTCAGAACAAGAGTTCGTAATAGATAAGTCAGAACCGGACTCTGAAATGAAATGATCTGCGTTACCGATAACAAAGCAAGAAACTAACTGAACTTGAGCATCGCTACTTGCTCTAAAGCCCCAGTGACGGTACTTGAAAGGATCAGCAGTGCTTTCTCTGTATCTCTTACCGGAGCCAGTTTGCTTGTTAGTAGGAGGGTCGTTATAATATTCTACTGTAGGAGTTTCAAAGCAATTTGGATCTGTTTGTAGCGAAACTTGCGTGTAGTTCGCTGTAACCATCGACTTAAAGCCAGAAACTCTGGAGCCATCTACCCACATCCCGTTAAGACCAAATATGGATCTAACAGAGCAATTAAATACGTACGGGGAAGACGATCTTGTAGAGTTAACGTCTGGAAGTTTGTAGGTACTTGCCGCTCCTCCGTTTATTGTAGAAAGAGCGATGCCGCCAGGATACTCTGGGACTGTGGCATTAATATCAGGAGTTTTAACCCCTGTTAAGTTTTGCTCAGTATCTTGAGACCTATCTTCTTTATTTGCTGCAAGAGGGGCAACAATTGTGGTTTCTGCGCCTACCTCGCTTATGCCATCTTGAGATCCCCAGCCATCAATGCCAGAAAATAATGAAAAGATCTTAGTGTAGAAAGAAGTTTCAGCAGGAGATCCTTTGATTTCTTCTTCAGAGGCGTATCCAACGCAAGTAACAGTGTTGTGAGTTCTTGGTACTTGCTGATTATCTGTAAAAGTAAGCAGGGATATATAAGTACCACCCGTTACTTTGAATATATAAGTTCTTTTATCTTGTGCGGTATTTTGCCCTGGTGTTAAAGCCGGGACGTACATTGGACGGACGCGAACTTTTCTTAAGTCAACGCCGTTGATAGAAATACCTCTAGGGACGATTAGTCCGCCTGACGAGGGGTTGACATCAGAAAGTCTATTAATAAAGATTTCGTCGCCTAGAGAGAAAGATCCATTTACGTATTGTAGATAGATTTTCCACTCAACAGAGTTAATGCTTTCTTTCTCTATTTTGTATATAGTGCCAACAGCTCCAGAGGCCGTATATAGAGATCTTCCTAAAGAAAAAGCAACGGGAGGCTGAGTTGCAGCGTTATTGTTTGTCGTTATAGAGATATAAGGAGATTCTTTTGTCCAGTCTTTTAAGCAAGTAGCGCCAGTTGTTACCTGCTTAATGTACGAATCTCCTGAAGAAATCGCGCCAACTGCATTTAATCCAGGAAAGTTATCAATGTAGTGATCACCGGGTGCTAGTTCAATAACAGTGGTGTCGTAAGCATCAAGGCCCTCGGTCCTTCTGCTTCCTCTCGCTGCCTCTAAAATTGCTCTTTCAAGAGTTCTAAAAGGTCTACTTGAGTCTGTTCCATTATTAATTACTCTATCGTCGCCCACGGCTGGGTCGACATAAATTATATTTTTTGCAATTTCAGACCCAGAAGATACTCCACCAGCACCGACTTTTTTACATTTGTCCGCGCCAAATACCTTGATTAGGCCTCCTTCACCGTCTGAATAAATCGCGGCTGTTGTGTTAATTTCTTTATAGCACTTTGTAGTAGCTGCTTCAAAACGATACACTCCTTCTGAAGGGTTCGGATACTCGCCAGGAATAGCCTGGCCATCAGGGCATTCACCTGCCTCTCTAACTCCGATAAATTCTCTGCCGCCACAACTAATGAAGGTACCCAGTCTAGGGTTACATTCAGATCCGGGGGTTTCTTCAAATCTCCACTCTGCGGTTGATTCGTTGTAGAACAGCTCGATGTTAGAGTCGCGGATGTTAATGATCCAGTCATCAACAGAGTTGTTAATTTTTGTGCCGTCAGAAGGTCTTAGGACTACAGGATAACGATCAAACGAACCTTCTAAGTCAACAATAGCAACTCTGTCGTTATCTGTAGGAGATACAGGGAGAGTGACAATTACTGATCCGTTTCTGGTATCAAGGATAGCTCTATCCCATGAGTTAATTGTCTTTGACTCATTAAAGATCTCAGTATTTTTTAATACGCCAGTTGAGTAGTTGTTAAGTGCACCTATATATAGACTGGGGCGGTAGTCCACTACTCCATCTACGTTTATCTGACCGTTAGAAACACTGACTTTTGCAAGAGGAATATGAGGTACTGAAGACGCAGAAGGGAACGCGTTACTAATTGCAATTTTAGGCTCATCAAAGTCTGCGCCTTTCTCTGCTACATAGATATAATTGTCTCCGCCTGTGTTAACCAGTCCTACAAACTGTCTTTGCCAATCAAAAATAGTGCCTGTTGAAAGGACAATCTTTCCGGCTTCTACAACAACTGCATAACTTTCAGGAGTTCCACTTAGGTCAACTGTGATGGTTTGATCGTCGCCGATGTTTACAGGAACAGTCTCTGGAGCGGCGAAAGTTGCGTCTGCAATTGACCAGCCAGTAAAGTCAGTTACACCATGCCCTAAGATAATTCCATCATGAGCTAGCCTACCAATTGCTGTTTCTCCTTCTTCGCGCGGATTAGCAATCTCGTAGTCTTTAAGTTTGTCTCTCTGAGCTATGCCCCAAGAAGCTTTTTCTGCGTCTGTTGCTGCATAGAAATTATCTCTGGCAGGTGCGCCAGAGAAGTCTGTACCGTTTTGTACCTCATTGAGATACTCCTTGGTAACGATTGTTCCGTTAACGAACGTAATCTTGTCAAGCATTGGAGTTCAAATTATGAAATATTATTGATCCAGAGTAATCTGCCCATCCAGGAATCATTAGGGCCAAAGGAGCTAAGCTCCACCATCATTTGTCTATCTTTTGCTCTATAAGCATCAATAGGATTATTTGCATCTTCGTCGAATGCTACTAGGCCTTCTCCCCAGGTAACTCCTGTCGATCTTAAAATCCAGGAGTCTCGGGTGCCCCAGTCTACGGGGTAATCAAAATAGACTACACTTGACACGGGATCTTGCGGGAAAGTAATTAAAACTCTCGCTTCTCTATAAAATCCTTGAGGTATGAGTAAAGGATTAGTATTTGAAATAGGCAGATTTTCGGCGTTACTTACGTCAACTGACAAATAATTAGCCAGGCGTAATGAGCCCATAGGACTGTTTTTAACAGCTCCGCCTATTTCTATAGGAGATCCAATAGAATCTCCCATCCAGACTCTGCCGTCTGCGTTATTGGCAAAAAGTTCCCCTTCATCCAGGTCCCCGATGAAAGGCTCCTCTCCAGTTATGTTAGAGGTCAGAATTTGAATAGATGCTTGACTCATTTACAATTCTATTGTACTTAGTCTATACTTCCTTTAAACTGCTTTCCACGGTTTAAAGCTATATTAGATTGATACATTTCAAATGTGGCCAAAAGCAATTTTCTCACTGACAGTTTCTCTACAACAGGAGGATTAGCGGCCGTAGCCTACGGGTCTTCTTCTCTTTTTCCTACAGTAGCAGATCAGATAAAAAGAGGATCTAAGACAAGGGCTATAGATAACCAAAGACCTTCTCAAGTTTTCTTAGATTTTGTAGGAACAAAAAACTTTGTCTTAGACGTATTTAAGTCTGTAATTCAATCAGAGTACGACTCTGAAGAGATTATAACAGATTTTATCGACTTATATGCATCTGATGTTGATACATTTTCTTCGACGTTATTAGAAATATTTTTGTCTAGCATAGACGAATACTCAACATATTCTATTTCTCCTAGTACTATTTTTTCTGATAGTGTAGAAAAAACTGTATATAGATTTAATGCTAATTCGGATTTAGAAATAGACTCAATAACGTTATCTTCTAAAATAGAAGAAGAATTTATAAAATTTGGGTACGTTGGGGAGGACGTTTCTAGTGTTTTAGTACTGGTTATTAATAACCCAAACACAAAAATTACAAGTGCTCCTCCTGACAATTTAGTAAGGTTAGATGTGCAAGGCGTATCTACAAAAGACTCAAGGGGAGTAGATAGGGTATATGGAACAATCTCTCCTGTAGATTACTACAAAGGTGTAGCCTATAAAAATGAAGGATCCTCTATTAAAAAATCAGTAATTCAAGGGTACGTAGGATACCCTCTAGTCTCTCTATTAGGTGAAAGTTTACTAAATCCAGATGGGTACGAAAACGTAGATCTTAACTATCTAGGGTCTCCTGCGCTTAGTAGCTTGTCAGACGATTTTGATGTGTTTCCTACACAACAGGCTATTTATAATATAGATTTTACAACAATTGACCTTGGTACGAATTAATGGCTGATATCTACGGACCAATTTTACCTCTACAGCTTGACCCGAGAAACACTCCGGCTTTAGTTCGAGACATGCAGACCAAAGTTTTTCTTGAGTCTGGCGGAGAACTAAATGATTTTAGTCCGGCTTCTCCTCTCTCTGCACTTGTGGAGGGGCAGGCTTACGCACAAAGCGAATTACTTTATTACTTGAACGCTCTTCCAGAAGCTTATACTCTTCAATGGCTCAGACAGTTAGGTATTCAAAGGTCTATTGGCGCAAAAGCTGTAACAGACGTCACGTTTATAAAAACTAATAATTTTAATCGTACCGTAATCATCCCGGCCGGAACTATTGTTAGCACGGCAAACAGACTTAATTTTGTACTAAAGTCTGAAGTAAGAATAGGAGACTCTCTAGTTTCCGGCAAAGGTATGGTAACGGCAGAAAAATGGGGTACGGCTTACAACCTGGACTCTAATTCTATTGAAAAAATAAATGTAAATATCTTAGGATTAGACCGAGTAACAAATGAGTCGCCTATCCAAGGTGGTAAAGACTTGGAGTCTATCGAGAGTATGAAGGCAAAAGCTTTTTCTTTGTTAAAAAGAAGAGGCCTGATTACTGCACAAGATTATGAGGACGAGGTGGGAGTTCTAGCACCTAGCTCTTCTATAATTAAAGTTTTAAGCTACGAAGAAAGATTCGATATAGAAGAAACAGCACCCTCTGGAGTTGTAGTGGTCTGTGTAGGTGACTCTGACGGATCTGCGCTTGAGCAGGTTACTAGGTCAAATATGCTAAAAGCCTTAAGAAAAAAAGTTCCTATTGGTACTAATGTTTCTCTTATTTCTCCTGTAATTACGCCTGTAGAAACTACAGTAGTGGTAGAATACGATGGCGAAGAATTTAGTGGCGGGATAGGAGCATTTGCAAACGTAATAAATAATCTACTACTAGAAGAGATTTCCCCAAGCGCTATTGGATTAGGAGGAGAGCTAAATTATCAGAGTATTTTTAATAGCATATACGCTTTAAACGTTGTAAGTAGAGTAAAAACTCTATCAATGGACCTGCTTCAGTTAACAGGAGGAAACGACGTCGGAGAAGCAAATTGCAACTTGCCATTTAAATCAACAGAAGTAAACGACGTTTGTATCAATACGCTGGAGCAAAGAATTAATTCTGTAGAAACAATTTTTAAAAATACGAACCCTGTCAGATCTTTTAGAACTTATAAAACAACTGTAAGCTTTATTGACGTATCCACCCAATCACCGCTGACATACACATTTTTGAATACAGACTACGATCAGTACCTTAGAGCTTGACGATGGAAAACATATCTATCTGGGACCAAAAAAATAGAAACTTTATTCGTAGAGGGTTTTCTTCTGGAAAGATTACTATAGAGTTTGCTAGAACGAAAAAACTTAAAATAGCAGAGCACACCCTTGCAGAAATTAATTTTGATTTTAAAAAAGAGTTAAATGATAACAGAAATAAAGTTATTTCTAGGGATATTAAAAAGATAAACTCTTCAGGCTTTGAGTACGAAAGCATTGGCAATGTATACTCTCCAGAGCCAGAAGCAATAAACGCAGAAGCTACGGGGGAATTTAAGATACTCTCTCACGGCGTTTCTGTTCCAGGAGACTTGTTAGGAGGTAATGAAAATTGCGCGACAGAAGGCTTAATTTGCACAGACGGCACTAGCACCAACTGCAAGCCCGGAAAATGCCTTATAGGAAGGCTTAGGAAAGTTTCCAACTTTAAGTGGAAGTACACCTCTGAGTCTAATTATAACGGGGCTGCTGTTGAGTATTTTGTTGGTGGTAAAGAGGTAGTAGAGTTAAAAACAATTATTAGAGGAAGATATAAAAATTTAGATGGCTCTGTATTGGAGATAGACAAGCCCGCCAGTAAAGCAACCACAATTCTCCTTCCTCCTGCTAACTATTTAGAAAATATTTTTTCGGACGATGTTTTAAAAATATTTAATAGTGCTTTTTCTCTAGATGGCTCAGAGACTTTAAGCGGCATTATAACTCCAGAAGAAGACTTTATTGTAAGAGTTTTAAAGTTAGCGTATAAAAACATATCTCATATCGAAACTGGGCCCAGGTACTCTTCTCTTGCGGATACAGATCTGTCTGAAGAAGTATACACTGCGGTAGAAGACACGCTTTTTAAAATTAACGAGATTTGGAAAGAAAAAATTTTTGAAATAATGGCCCAAAGATGGGAAAATCGTTTTGCAAAGCACGAGACAAATAGGCAGTTTATATCTTTTGTATTTAGAGAACTTAGGTCGCTTTTTACTAACTGTATTCAGATTACTAGATCTGGGTTAAAGCAATCAAAAATTAGATCTATCTCTGATGAAAATACTCGCCCCATCTATTTAAGGTTACCATCAGCGTCTCTAAGCTATCGCCCTGAAGAATCAGAGCAGATGTTATTAGTGGCGGATGAGGGCGAAAGACTTAATATACCCATTTCTGCGCTAGAAGTAGGCACTGTTGTTGCAACTAGCGACCGATTAATTGCCTATCAGTTTCTTCCTAGAACTATTTTTGACGAAGAAGAAAGAAGGGCTTTAGGCATGTCTCCTGTGCTATCAGATAGAACAAAATCTGAACTTTATTCCCCAAAAGACATAGAATCTTGGTACAAATTACCAGAAGATAGGCTACCTAGAGCTCCTATTGCCAAATGGATTTTAGCCGGTGCCGATGAGTTTTTAAGAGAAAAGAAACATGAGATAGAATCGTTCTATTATACCTACTTAGATCCTAATGAATGCAGTCCTAAAAACTTAGACTGGCTAGCACAGCACGCGGGTCTTACTAGGCCTTTTTGGAACGTGAATTGGAACGAAAAATATAAAAGAACCCTTATTAGAAACGCACTTGGGTGGTTTGAAAAAGAACTTAGTCAAACCGTTGCAGAGACCGAGTATAAGACTATAAAAGGAGAAGTCTTAGACTTAAGTCCTTTTGATTCTAGTCCTTGGCGTTCTACAGAGGAAATAACAGACGGAAGTACAGATCTTTCTAACGTAGATTTGGCCTCTATAGGCTACTCAGGTAAATTTTCTGCATATAAAGCGGAGTGGGACGGTCTGATGGAATCAAAAGGTAGTATTTTGTCCCTTGTGTTTTTATTTAGTTTGTTTAACGTAAAGGCCCATACAAAAGAAGAGGTAGAAAAAAATCTTGACGGAACGTTTAAAGTAAAGAGCGGGCTTAGGGGAAATGAAGTTAATGCTCCAACTTTATTGCCGACAAAATTTACTTTGGCCCAAGTAGGAGCAGAGGAGCTAGATAGTCTTGGTAACAGAGTTGATAGTGGATCTGCTTCTTTTAGAAACCAGTTAATTGCCGGCGAGACAGCAGTTGCAACTCTAGAAGACTCTAATAACATATTTTTTAGGTTGCCATTTTACTACAACAGAAACGGAAAGACTTGGGGGGCAGTTCAATCGATCTCTGAGTATTGGACAGAGTCAAAGTTAAATTCAAGAGTACAATACGCTTTTCTTGCAGCGGACCTATGGAGACAAGGTGACGCATTTTTTAACCCCGAAATAATAGATGAAAGTATAATTAATACAAACAAAAAAATACAAACTTTAGACGGGAACCACCACCTAGTTTCTCAAAACTCCTCAGATATCCTCTATAATTAATGTTATGACCACGACAGGAAAGAAAATAACAGATTTTGCAAGTTTAACAAGTATTGCAGATGGCGATATTCTGTTAGCTGTAGATGCCAGTGATACAACTTCTTCTTTAGAAGGTACTACTAAAAAAGTTCTGTTCTCAGAAGTCAGAGGAAGTATCGTTTCAGGAATAAACACTTCTAATTGGGACGCGGCCTACGGCTGGGGTAACCACGCCAGCGCAGGATACTTGAGCAACTTTACAGAAACTGACCCTGTTTTCAATGCCCACCCTTCAAGCAACATTACAACCACAAAGATAGGACAATGGGACACGTCCTATGGCTGGGGTAACCACGCAATCCAAGGATACTTGCAGTCTATTTCAGCTCTGAGCATTAATGCTTTAGGTGATGTAGACACCTCTGGGGCTAGTACTAATGACGTTTTGAAATGGAATGGCACTTCTTGGGTACCTGGAGTTGGTGGTGGCGTTGGCAGTGTTGCTACATTAAATGATGTAGGTAATGTAACTATAAGTTCTGCGAGTACTGGGCAGGTACTAAAATGGAGCGGTACTGCTTGGACTAACCAGGCAGACGCCGGGGGCATAGCACTGGGCGACCTATCTGTAACAACAGCAAGTGCCGGTGCTGCTAGCCTAGCTTATAATAACACATCAGGAGCATTTACATACACCCCGCCCGATCTCTCTTCCTTCATTACACTAGGCGACTTGTCTGTTACTACGGCCTCTGCGAGTGCTACTGCTAGTCTTTCTTATAACAACGGAACAGGAGAGTTTACATACACTCCACCTGATCTTTCTTCTATCGTTATAAATATTGTTGATGACTCCTCTCCTCAACTAGGAAATAACTTAGATCTTAATAGTAATGATATCGAGGGCATAGGCAACATTAACATTGACGGTGACCTAAAAGGAGACGCGATTAGGCTCACAAATAATGCTACGACTCCTGGCTCAGGTAATGAGAGAGAGATAAAAGTTATTGGCCAAGCCCCTTACTTCTATGACGGGACCGACTGGAGACCCTTCTTCTTAATAGATGCCCCTACTCAGATCCCTGCGGATACTAACTGGGATGATGTGATGATTAGGTCGACTTTTGATCTTAATATCGATGACGTTAAATATAATGTAACTCCGACTAAATCTAATAATACAAATGTCCAGATTGTTGGCAGTCCTACGATAGTAGGTAATAACTCTCTGAGTCTTAACGGGGCGTATCTAGAATATGACGTAAGTGATAATGGCCCAGGTAGACCCTATAATTTCAATGGCGCGTTTACGATGGAGGCTTGGATTTACTTTAATAGTAACATAGTTGGAGATGGATCCACTCCTATGGTTATTTTTGGGGGATATGGCGCCGCCAACTCTTTGGATAACTGGGCTCTAACAGTTTGGCAGAATAGTACTACTATAAGATTTAGTTGGTTTAACCCAAATAACCCCAATCACAACACTCTGCCTGGCACCTTTATGCTGAGCAGAAGCAATTCAAACTTAGGGGAATGGCACCATGTAGCTCTTGTCAAAGAGAAAGTTAGTGGTGACATAGTGCTTTACTGGGATGGTAGCCAAAGTAACAGCACTGACCTAACCGATAGCGATATCCTGAACCCCAGCGAGTTTCGTTTAGGAGGACTAAACGACTACGGCGCGGTGAGCATCGACGCGGTTTACGATGATCTTAGGATATCTAGTAGCGATCGGTATTCGGCAAATTTTACAGCACCGACTTCTCAACTACCCATATCCGGCTCGACCACTCAGATCCTACCTCCTCAAGCTGATAAAAAACTTGAGATCACATTAGGCTCCTCTCCAACAATTAAAGGTTCGCCAGGAGTAACAGTAAGTCGTGTGTCTTCTGGGAGGTATAGATTAACATTTGCTAGCTCGTACTCAAATAGCACTGATTACTACGTCATGGCCCAAGGCATGAATCATGCTAGCAGCGTTGCGAGCTACATTAGGATTCAGAGAACAGCATCGCGTGTGGACCTATATGTGAAAAACCAAGAGAACAACAACGAAGTCGACGACGGCTACGTAGGGGTCCAGATCATCAATCACAGTTAAGAGGGGAGAGACATGAGTGAATCACAAATAGCCTCTAGTCTAGCAGGTTTTAATGCGGACTTTGCTCGCCTTATTAGTAGGACCGGAGGGCTGGATACCGAGATTTTAAACCTACCTGCAACTATTTCTGATGTAGAAGACCCAGAAAATTTAGGAAGAGTCAGGGTTCTTTTTGGAGAGGACTCTGTAGATGCTAAGTCCGATTGGATCCCTGTTCTTGGGGTAGGAAGAGGCATTTTATCTACTCAGTATATAGGGTCGAAATGTATTGTAATTGCTATAAGCGGGAGCCCAGACAACTCTGTGGTGGCCGGGTTATTTAACGACACAACGTATAATCAGGTGATATCCCAGACACCTATTACAATCCCGACTATAGATGTCTCTGATATAACAAACACAGAAGATCCAGGTGCTAAATGCAACAAGAACAACGAAGGTAGGGCGTATATTTTTTCTGGAAACGTCACCCAAGATCTGAAAGTTTGTATTAGAAGGAACAACAGACAAACTGGTCCTGATAAAGATGTTTGGGAATGGAAGAACTTAACTCGTGGCTTGATAATTGAAAGAGAAACCGACCCCAAAACCGCAAAGGGGAGCGATGTAGTTCACCAAAAAAGGCCACAACCGACATGTTCTGAGGCTCTGTCGGGCGAGATGATCGAATACTCTGAAGATAGAGACTTACCTCAGAAAACCCTAGTTTGTCGCAGAGACGAGAATAAAGACTGGGCCTGGGTGAGCGCCAGTACTTTGCCATGGAACGCAAGAGGTACTCTGCCCAAGTGCACAGAAAAAATTCATGGGATGACATCTATTGCAGACGATGGCGGTAACTCAGAGATGACGATTTGCCTTAGGGTAGATAGAAAGATGAAGTGGGTTAAGTACGGCACAAGAACCGCGCTTAAGTTTGAAGATAAAGACCCCGTGATGTCAAAAACAGAGATATTAGGGCGGGGTAAATCCCCTGTAAAACCTAATACTCTTTTAAATTTGGGGTTGGAATTTGCTTCAGCCGCCGTTACGAGTCCTATTATAGGAAATATGGACTTAGCTGGAGGAATGGTTGAACAAGCTCTTTCTGGCGCGGTCCCAGGGTTTACAAATGAAGCTATTGCTCAAGCGTTTAACGCCGTGGAGGGCTTGGCTACTGGACAACTTCCAGTAGATTTAGCAACGCAGGTAGCTGCCGGGTTTCTCCAAAGCCAAGATTTAAATATATCCGGCCTTGATGCTATACTTAGAAGTGGTGATGTGGCAACGGCTCAAAACTTTCTTGATAAGCTTGGCCCAGAGATCGCTCAGATTGTTTCTGCAGGTGGAAATCTTGGAGGCATTTTACAAAAAACAGGGTCTAGCGCGACTAACCAATCAATAGGTTCTTTCCCTCCGCAGGTAGGTAGTATAATTAATGCTACATTGGTAGACGGACCATTGGGCGGGCTCAACGCTGCGGTCGCTAACGCCAGCGACATAATACCCTTCCCAGTAAACGAAGCAGTTAAGTTTGCTATTAGTGGATTAGATTTAGGAAACGCTCCAGCTCCCCTCAATGCAATACTTCAATCAGCAACAAACGGAGGTTTGTCTGAAGTTGTAAATAGCATAGCAGGTGGTATAGATTTTGGAGGAGTTGATCTTGAAGGACTCACAAGCGCGATCGGCTCTGGGTCATTTGGCGAAGTAGGAAAACTTTTCCAAGACTTTAGTAATATCGGTACCTTTGCATCACTAGTGCCCGGCCTTCCTACCACGGCCTCCTCCTTATTAGGAGCTGCTGGGCTGGGCGGACCTTTGGCATTGGCCTTACCAGGAGGTTTAGGATTCACTGCCGTCACCGCGTTACTAGGCGGAAAGAATCCGCTCGCTTCGATATTAGGTGGGGGAGGAGCTCTTGGAGCCCTTGGAGGTTTGTTTGGTGGTGGGGGCGGTGATCCGTGCCCATGTAGTCCTAAGTGCAGAAAAACAGAGCACGGGGTAGATAGCGACGGGAATAGGCTGTTGGATCCTTGCGGTAATGTTACTCTAGATAACTCTAATGTGTATTTAGCCGGGAACGATATCTTAAATAACCTAGATAACCCTCTAGCAAAAGCCTTAGGGTTGGTTTCCACTGGGATAGGAGGAGCACTCATACCTAAAAATCCATTTAACCTTACTTCCATAATCGAGTCTGTGGATAGAGTTAACGATTTAAGTGGGAAACTTGAAGCGGCCTTTAAAGGAGGTGCTGAGGGAGAAGACCGCGACGCTGAGATAATCTACTCAATGGAGGCGATTGAAAAAGTATTTAAAGTAGCGGACAACAACATGAGTTTGATGGAACTCATACAAAATCTTGAGCTATTAGGATCTAAGAATTTCATGGATAACCTGATAACTGGGGGGAAGGGAGCGTTACTTACAAACGTGACCACGGACTCAGCTACCCAGGCGCAGGCCATTAGAGATCTTTACAAGATGGTCTTGAAGTTAGATAAGAAAAAGGATGGAATAAGAGGCCTTGCTACAATTACACCTGCTCTTGCAAAGACTTTTACCCATACTAAAACAATCCCAGCCTACTATAAGAAATCTAGAACAAAAGCAATTTTAAACTTAATTAAAACAATTCTAGAGGCTTTAAAAATACTCGAAACGCTTGACCCTAAGTTAGATGCCCCATTCAGCGATCTTACAACAAGAAATAATGAGTCTAAAGTGCTTAACGACTCGCTATCAGCGAAATTAAATTTAAATCAGCCAGAAGAAGATACAGTCAATTACATCTACCAAGATTTCACAAGCAAAACCGGAGGCATAATTAACTCCCTTTCTACAAACCAACTTAACTCTGGCGAGTTTGATTCTTTACTACAGCAAATTAACAATGAACAAGAAAGAGCTAGAAAAGGAGAAGGAGATTGTAGCTGATATGCAAAAGAAGGGCAGCAGCCTTTCTTCAAAAGACAAAGAAGAGCTTCTTAGGCTTAAGTGCCGTACAGACTTTGTTGCTTTTGCAAAAGTAATTACAGACTTACAATTTAAATCTTATCCAGTCCACGAACTCATATGTACCTATCTTCAAAACATCGGAGATGGTAATAAAGATTA
>Ga0181401_1000540_pt1 | contig 15771 bp, 31 predicted proteins | sample 24SPOviralmetaG_FD_130130 | JGI IMG/M metagenome (GOLD analysis project Ga0181401, IMG submission 130130) | Marine viral communities from the oligotrophic San Pedro Time Series (SPOT) site, San Pedro Channel, CA, USA - 24 SPOT_SRF_2011-07-20 | ecosystem: Environmental > Aquatic > Marine > Strait...
CGTCTCTACCTCCATTACATTATCAAAGTCTATCCCACAATACGGGCAATACTTAGGGTCATTAATCCCCATAGGCATCTCGTGTACAAAAAAATAATTCTCACAATTATAACACTCAAAGTAGGATAACTCGTCTATTAACATATTTGTATATAAACCCCCTGCCCTATACTTAGTCAAGTCAAAATTTTCAGAGTTTAGTGAGAGTCCCCACCCGCAACCAGCAACCCTAGCCGACCTCCGACCCCACCCCCAAAGACTTACCCTGCCCCTAATTACTTTAGAAGACTGTATGTATGCGGTGTTTTACCCCCAAAGTTAAAGATGTTATGCAGTATGGCACACTTTTAGCCCGTGCGTGCGGGCGTAGAGGTCTTCGCAAGATGTTATGCGGGTTAGAACATTCAATTTTATTTTGTTTGTTATTATCTGTATATATGGTGTTGTTTCTCTCTTTGTACAGTTTCCGTACAGTATAAACTCAAGGCATATCATATAAGTAGTTTCATTTTTTAGGATTGATGGTTCAAAACTTCCTATTGTATACATAAGTCATTGTGGTAGAATCATTTATGTAAATTGAAAAAGCTAGCACAGCGAGCTATAACGCTTACGGGAATTAACCCGCTTCAGGCTGACTAAATGTGCGAGTCATTAACAGGGTTGCAACGGATGACTGCTAATAGGAAGGTGACACCTTCACGCAGGAATACCCGAACAGCACATATGCGATACAACGGCTAAAACGTGTGACGGCAGACCAACGAAAACGGCGATGATATGACAAGCGAGACGAGATCATATCCTTAGCGGGTTACTTACAAAACCGCTTCGAAATGGCGAAGACTTCAACGGGTTAATATCCTTATTACAGCGGGTTCGTCTCCTCTCTCATTGTTTTTTTTATTGGAAATGCAGGCAGGCTCATATTGTGTGGGTCTCGACGGTCACAACCCCGAAAATGCAGAGTGACAATGAGGGATAATAATGAAAGTAGAATTCAGCAAAGGTAACAAAAAACTTCCTAAATCTACCTATATTTTGAATGTGGGTTCGGCGTTGGATTGTCCGTCTGAAAAGCTCGGATTATGTCCAGTCGCCAAGGAATGCTACGCTAAAAAAGCAGAGCGTCAATATGCTACCGTTAAACCATACAGAGACCGTCAGCGAGCGGTTTTTGATGATGTTTCGGCGATGGATATTGCTACAGCTATAATAGAAGCGAAACGGCGTTCACGAACTCCTATGACGAAATTTAGGTTCAGCGAAGCGGGTGATTTTGCCGATCAAGCAGATGTCGACAAGATGGCAAATGTTTGCGAGATTCTATCTAATGAAGGGTTCAAATGCTATGGTTACACCGCCCGAACTGATCTAGATTTATCTAGACTTATATTAGTTGCGGGTGTTATGATTAGCAACAATTTGAACCGTAAAAAGTGGATGGATCAAGGTGCAAATCGATTCGATCAAGTTAATAAATTCAGCGGTAAACGTCTCCGATGCGTAGCAGATTGCACAATATGCGATCTATGCTCTAGGATGCGTGGAAAGGTTATAGAGGTTGAAAAGCATTAACTCGTTTGAGCGAGTATAAATGGGTGTTAGGCTCAAAGCGGGACGCTGTGAAGCGTTCGTCACAATTAACAAATGAGAGGAAAAAAAATGAAAGCAACAACAACATTAAGAGCTGACCATGTGTATCCAAGCGACAATAAATTCGTTACTGAATGGTATTCAGATCGCTGTGAAGATGGCGATCTACAAGGCACAAGAGATCACTATATTGTGCTTCGCTTACAGGGCGATGGAAGATGGGTGGTTCATATAGGTTATGAAAATTCGGCAGATCATGGCTACAGTAATGGCGAGTATTATGGCGAATCATTCGATGAAGCATATGCAGGCTTTAAGAAGCGGGCAGAGCGGTACGGGTTCACACATATGTACAACCTAGAACAGATGGCATTACTCGTCTGAGCGAGTATAAATAGGTGTTAGGCTTAGAGCGTACACGCCGTGAGGCGTTGGTCACAATTAACAAATGAGAGGAATATGTTATGAGACAACATATACAAATCAGTAATCATGATTGCACTTGGGATGAAATAATAGATGCCTGTGAACGGCATGGATTGAAGCCCGAAATCAACAGTTCGGGTAAATACCAGTCATGGGTTAAATTCCAAGTGGTCGACACCGAGATGACTTGGTTTCTCAAGTGGTCTTTAGATGAGGACTGGCAAAGCTACTGGAAAGAAAGGGACGAATTAAGTTAGCAGAGCGGGGGCTTCACAGCCCTTAATGCGGGTCAATCGAATTGTTCGGTTGGCGAGGTCGCAACCCCTTAAAGCACAGCGAATCAATGAGAGGAATTACAAATGGAATTCAATATGTTAGATAGACACGATAGAGATATATTCGTTAACTTGGTTTATATGCTTCAAAATAACGCAATTCGATTCGAATTGTATCGTTCTAATAAAAACGAACAGACTGAAACCGAAGATCATATCACGGTCGTTGTCAGAGAAATGTAATGCAGAGCGGGGGGCATTCGCCCCTTAATGCAGGGCAATCGAATAATTCGGTTGTCGAGGTCGCAACTCCTCAGAAGCACAGCGATACAATGAGAGGAATAATAAAATGAATGCAATAAATGTTAATGCTAGTCAGTTGGTGCAACAGGATCAAAAAGGCAACACCACTTCATTCGAGGGTTCAATCCTCGATTGGAAAGTTGCGAAACGGAAGCAGTTTTTTCATGCTCCTGCTCGCCAAGATGAATCGGCATATGCTGATAATCTGGGTCTTACTTTGATCGAAGCCAAAGAGCTTGCTATGGTTCGTGAAGACAATGGTAAGCAAATCGGCACGGTTGGCACAGGCTACGAAATCATTCAGAATACTCAGCTATTCGAAGGGTTGTGCAACTCTCTTGAGGGTCACGATTTTACAATAGCTAACATGGGTATGACTGATAATGGCGGTCGTGTATTTATGCAGGCTGATGTAGGTGGTCACTCTGATTTTTCAATCAATGGTGATAAATACAAAGGCTTCTTAACTATGTGGTCTAGCCACGATGGTTCATCGTCTACTGCCTTTGGTGATACCTTAGAGCGTAAGTGTTGTATGAATCAGTTCTTTGCCACTAAAGCAAAAGGTAAAAACGATCTTGTCAGAATGACAATTCGTAAAACCAAATCAGCTCGTTGGAAATTCAACGGCATGATCGAAGCAATGGCGAGTATGTTCAAATCTCGTAGTGAATTTATTGAGCGTTGCGAACGCTTAATGAACACTCCGATGAATGATGACGATGCACGATTGTTTAGTCTAGGCTATCATAACTCAGTCTCTGGTCGTGGTACTAATCTAGCGAATCACATTCATGGTTTGTACCGTTCTGGTATGGGCAATAAGGGTGAGACTCGCTACGATATGTTCAATGCCTTTACTGAGTTCCATACTCATGGGTATGCCGACTCTAAGCGTAGTGCAGAATCGCAGGTCAAGACATCAATTATTGGTGCGGGTCATCGTACTAAGCACAAGGTGCTTGACATCTTGGGTGATAGTGATCGGGTCAAGGCTACGATTGCTCAAGGTCGTATCATTGAGCGTGAGCTTGCAAATTCAATCTAATGCAGAGCGGGGGGCTTTTGCCCCTTAATGCAGGGCAGTATTATAGTGATGCTGTCGAGGTCGCAACTCCTCAAAAAGCATTCGAGAGAGGAATAGTATGAGTAAAACAGAATATCATGTTCAAGTTGAAGCTATGGCTAGTAATAATGATGAAGATGCTAAGCCAGTTCAATCAGAAGAGCTTGGGAATAAAAGTTTTCAAGCTGAGAGCTACGTTGAAGCCGATGAGATTCGGTGGGATTTTCAGCGTAGTTTTAAGAACCGAGCCACCCAAGCCCATATGTGGTTTTGGGATGGTAAGGAATGGAAAAACTGTAGCACCACTGGTATGATTCCAGCGGAGTGTTCAGATGATTGATTGGTCAATACTATTAGCTGTGCTTATCGCTGTTGAGACGGGCGGGGAAATCTACCCCGATCAAGCGGTAGGTGACAGCGGTGCAAGTATCGGCTGTCTTCAGATTCAGATGCCAGTTATTGAAGATGTAAATCGAATCTATCATAGAAATTTTTCATCGATGGATAGATTGAACAGGCAAGAAAGTATGAAGATAGCCAAACTATGGCTAACCTACTACGGTAATCGTTATGAAAGGCGTACAGGTGAAAAGCCAACCTATGAAATTTATTGTAGGTTATGGAATGGTGGCTACAAAGGTTTGTTTGACAAACCAAGTGAAACCGATTATTATTGGTCAAAATGTGAAAGGTATCTAAAATGAGCTATCATGTTCAACTTGTTATATATGAAGAAGTGAAAGAGACTCACGAGGTCACTCTCTCAGAGAAGGACTACAATGAGTTCGTTAAGAATGGTCGTGATCCATATCAAATTATCAGTACAGAATCTGAGGTTGATAAAAGCTATGGCAACACAGACTATGAGATTATTAACGAATACAAAGACGGAGATAAAAAACCATGGAAATGATTGAACCACCTATCGACCCACCAGATTCTTATTGGGGGTATGAAGAAGAGGAAGATTATTCTCTTGATCTGTCAAAAATTGACGCTGAAGATAAATTATAGCCTTGCGGGGGATAGGCTCCCCATTTACTATTCCCACACCAATTTAATTAACAATGAAGGAGGCAATATGCCATTAGAAATAGAAAGAGTCGGAGATCAATTCAATATCTCTGGTAATATGTACACCAACAAGGAGGCTATGGACATAGCTGACTTTGTAATGACGATCCTGCAGGCTGAAGCTATAGCCGAACAGGGTGATGATGCATACCGAGAAAAGTACAACGGAGAAGAACCATGATAGAGTTCAGCACAGCAGGCATACTCAAAGAGGGAGAGAGAAATCACCTCCTCCGAGAGTTACGTCCAACTGGTGCGGTTCAGTTTGTTCCAGAGCCAGACAACCCATACGATCCTAACGCAGTTAAGATTATGTATAAGGATGTTAAGATTGGTTACGTTCCTAAATCCAAAGGTGGACACAAGGGCAGTAATCAAGAGCTAGCTGTCAAAGCCAAAGTCGGTGAGGTGGTGCGTTATGCATACACCCCCGACAATGGTGACAGTTGGAACACAGAACACAAAGGTATTCTGGGTAGTGTTCGTGTTGCTATCGAGGTTGAAGATGAAGATGTATTCTCACCTACCATTGGTGCTAAGTATCTACGCATCTCATCCCTGTTAAACTATCTCAACTTAGGTGGAGGGTTTGACGGCATAATCAAGTGGGCTTTCGATCAAGGAGGCACACATCAAGATTATGTTAGAGCAATAAGCGATGCACAGACAAACGGCACAGCTATGCACGATGCTATCGAGAAGTTCTTACTTGATGAGTATGGCAACGAAGAATACTTGCCAGATGGTCTGGGTCATTGGGTCGATAAGTTTCAACCAGAGACAATCGAAACAGAGATTCGTGTTCGTGACACCAACATCAATGTGACTGGTCAATACGATTGGTTGGGTTACATTGACTACAAAGGTGCAAGACATCTAGCCATCGTTGACTGGAAGTCTAGCAAAGCAGTTAAGCCACATCATAAAATACAGGCTAGTTTTTATGCTAAGAACGCCAGTACAGATGACAAACCTACACTAGCTATGGTGGTTGCGTTTGGGTCTAAAGCCAAGCAGGGCTACAGTTGTAGCGTGGTCGAAGCTGATGAGATCGAATCCAACTATCAAGGTGTATGCTTAGTAAAGCGTGGACTAGATATGTTAGGTGTCAAGTACAAGGAGGATGAGTGCATATGAGTAAAGAATGCCACGCATTTAACGTGCAAGAGGCTGTAGAGTATGGGGTTGAAAAATCCCTGCTCTTACAGCACATTCGCTTTTGGTGTAATCAGAATAAAGATAAGACTACCCATCAGCACAACAACAAGGTGTGGATGTACCAATCCGCATCTGATATGAGCCACCATTATCCATATTGGTCACGACAGAAGATCAGTCGACTGTTGAGAGATATGGAATCAGAGGGTTTGATAGAGTCTGGCAACTTCAATGCTATAGGCTACGATCAAACCAAGTGGTATGCTCTATCTGACAGAATCCAATGTTCAGAAATAAACATTCGAGAGTCAAAAACTGAGCAACCTATACCATATACTAAACCAGATACAGAAACAGATAACTTATTTGAGACTGTATGGATTCAGTATGAGCGTAAAGGCAACAAGCAGATAGCTATGAGGTATTGGAAGAAGTTGTCGTATGAAGATAAGATATCGATAACGAAAGCCATACCTGCATACATAGGGTCAAGAGAGTATAAGTACCGCAAGGATTTTCAAGGGTGGATTAACCCTACGAATCGTATGTGGGAAGATGAGATAATTAAACAAGAGGAAAGGAAGGCAGTAGAGCTATGAGGAATATGCCATTTCATATAGAAAGTGAGGAAGGGGTATTGGGGTCAGCATTATTAGACCCCTCTATCATCGGTAAGGTGGATGTAAAACCATCTGACTTCTATGATCGAAAGCATCAGATTTTATGGGAGGTGTTATTAGATATGTATATTGAGAATCCCGCCATCGATTCGTTGATGATAGCAACCGAGTTAGAGAAGCGTAAAAAGCTACAATCGATAGGTGGATTTGAAAGGTTAGGTGCTTTGCAAGATACAGTAGGTGTCTCAGCCTACTCGCAACATTATGCTGATGAGATCAAGAGGACGGCTAAATTGCGTTCTGAGATCAAAGTATTAGAGGAGGGTATACGGACAGCCTATGATGGAGAAAGTGCATCAGACGAAGTCCTGAGCCGTTTAATCGGTATGAACGTAGAGGAACAGAAAGATGAACCGCTTCATGTACTAGGCGAGAAGTTTATACAAGACTGTATAGATGGTAAGGTGGGGCATTGCCCTTGGTGGTGTCCAGAGTGGACGAACCATTTGGGTAGACTATCTACTGAGCTTATGATTCTACACGCACCACGCTCTACAGGTAAGACAGCATTGATGTTACAATGGATGCTACACCTGCACGAAACTAAATTGAAAGCACCACTAGCTTCTCTTGAGATGTTGTCATCCGAGTTGATGCCAAGATTCATAGCACAAAAGGGACAAGTGAACACATACAGGATGAGAGCCAGAGGTCGAGTTACCGAGGATGAGAAGGTGAGAGCAACCCTAGCTAATGATCAAGTAAAGTGTTTGGAGTTACGCATTCGTGATAAAGGTATGAGCATTGATGAGATTAGAGCTTGGGCAGTAGCTGAGGCGAAGGATGGGGCAGATATAATCTTCATAGATAACCTGCTCTGTATTAATGACGGAGGTGAGAGGTTCGACAGCAAGACTGTTATGTATGATCACTTCATCCGTAGGCTCAAGGCATTGCGTGATGATCTGAAAATACCTATCGTTCTACTTGCCCACCCGAATGATTCTAATACTGTAGCGTACTCTAAGAACGTAGAAAACTTTGCAGATATTATATTGTTCTTGATGGAGGTTCCATCAGAGGGTGTTCGGGTAAGCGGTGAGTTGATACAGCAGAACCTAGATATTCAAGGCACACACATCGTTGCCAAGTTTCAGAAGAACCGACAAGGCATTAGCCCGACTGCTAGTTTAGAGTTTATGGGAGATTATCAGACCTTTACACATCTGGAGTGGCATTGATAAGACATATCTATAAAGAAAATGGGATCCGAAAGGTTGTAAAATTTCCTTATAAAAGTTCAAGAAAAGGTATTGACTATAACCAACTCGATCCGTATTATGAATGGAGAAATAAAAATAAACACACAGACTGGTTAGGTCTGTCAATTAACAACGAGGACAAATAATGAGTAGAACAGCACCAACAGAGCAAAAGTCTTTTGCTAAGAATCCATCTGTAGGTAACATTGAGTGGAACGCTCAACGTGCAGAGTGGAAAGTATGGGATGGTATTAATAAAGTGCAGACGTTTGTTAGCGATGCATTTCGATTCGCCAAACTTGATGAGCGTAGCTCAGTCGAGGGTTGGTCTGAAGAGTTAGGTAGTTTAGCAAGTAATGAGTTTCAGTATGCCACAGATGAGTTGAAGGTCTATGCCTACAAGAGTGGTGATTCCAAACTAATCAAAGAGGGTACATACTCTGACTTAAAAGTAGAGTTGAAGGAAGACGGTCTTAACTATTACAAGATTGTATATGTTATGCTCTTAGATGATGTTGCCGACATTCAAGTGGGCAGTATCGTTAAGTTAAAGCTCAAGGGTAAAACCTGCAATCGATGGATTGATGCTAAGTACACCGAGACAGCTAACATAAAAGCTGAGGGGTCTGAGAACATCGGACGATTCTACTATCCTAACTTTGAGTTAGTAGATATTACAAAGCATGAGATTCAAGAAGCGGATGACGCTGACAAGACTCTACAAGCATACTTCAATGATTCGGTTGTGCCAACAAAAGAGGCAGAGCCAGAGTCTAAAGAAATGCTAGACGATATACCTTTTTAATTTGCATTACTTGGTGAAGTGTAATCACCCATTTCCGTTATTCCTCAAGGAGAACCTAGCCCTATTACACACTAGGTATTATTTATGCCAAAGCTACCTCACAACAGAACGTGGTACACAAAGAAACTAGTCGCAAAGGCTAAGTTGTGCGTGAAGGTGAGAGATAATTATACCTGCCAATACACAGGTCAAATAGTTTCTGGTAGTAACTGCCATGCAAGTCACGTTCTTAATGTAGGAACACACAAGAATATGGAGCTAGACCCTTCTAATATGAAGGTGTTGTCTTCTTACTCCCATCTACATTGGTGGCACAAGGATGTATTACACGCTACCGAGTGGTTCAAAGCTAAATTTCCAGAGCGATACGAGTACCTAATGATGATGGCGAAACTTAAATTTAAAATACCTACAGCTACATTAGCAGGTCTACACGAAGACACAAAAACTGATGGCTCAGACTATGGTGAAAAATATTACGAGATAATACAGGAGATAATAAATGCTTGAATGGGATTTTATATTAATCGCTTTATGCGTAATGGTTTTAGCCACAGCTGTTATGAGTGGTGGCAGATGAGAGCCAGAGATTTTAAACAAAGTTGGGATAGAGGACAAAAACTAGAGGAGCAATTTTATGAACTTGTTAAACTGCGTGACCCGAATGCGAGAAGAGCGACACCGAAAGAGCAATACAAACACATTGATTTTTATACCGACTTCGGAACTATTGACGTTAAAAGTAAAAAGAGAATTGGCAGAGCCGATGTTGATGAACAAGAAACCATCGTGTGGCTTGAGTATAAGAACGTACAAGGACGTGATGGTTGGCTCGTGTCGTGCGTTGACATACTTGCATTCGAGCGGGATGATGACTTTATTCTCGTCAAACGCAAAGACCTACTCGCAATGGCTAACAGGAAATGCGACCTAACAGATATGGTAACCAAGTCTAGTGATGCCTTGTATAAAGGATACACTCGTAAAGGTAGAGAAGATTTAATAACACAAGTAAAGATGATAGACTTAATTAATTTAAACAACAGAGTATGGAGTAAAGATGGCATATAGTAAACGTAAAGCAGTAATGATCGAGCAGTTAGTAAAGCTGTACGACCTTGAAACAGTAGCGGAGGGGTTAGAGATAACAGTAGAAAGCGTAAAGCGTGCATTAAGATACGCTAGAAAGGTGTGCTTATAATGCAAGAGATAACATTAAAGAATGGCAACATGGCGATCACTATCTCTAAGCCAGAGGGCGAGAGTAGAGAAGACTTAATAGAACTTATGAGTACCGCACTATCTTGGATAGAAGAAGAGACTATAGTTCTAGGTGAGTGCGAAGTTGAGGAAGAAGAAACATTATATATAGAACCAAATCCACCTCGTGATAATATACAACACGAGGGTATGTAAACTTAAACTTAAAACAGAAAGGAGAACATTACCTTTTTAAAATTTCAAAATCTTATAACTTGTTGGAGGGGCTAACTGCCCCTTTTTTATTTGTCTAGCTTGATTACTTTAACGTAAGTCGAGCCTCGATAGTTGAGAGTCACTTCCATTGTAATACCTCCAATGTTAGTGCGTTCCTTCGTACACTATGTACTACTTCCGAGCAAGTAGCTTGAACGATCTTAATACCAATATATAAAAATTAATTTCATTGTCAAGTCTTTAACACCAAGATTTGAAATGTGCCAGTCTTATCTATGCTAGGATTCTTTTCCCATGCCAACTGTAATACTTCACTTCTATCATACTTACCTGATTCTACTACCGCTTCGTTGCCCTTCCAGTCGACAATTTTATACATAGACATACGTCCTCCGTTAATGGTTAAAATAAAAGGTGAGACGTTTAGTAGTTTATACGATGTGTCTCAAACACCGCCAATGGGGCAGAAAGGAATAAAAGCCCCTAGGGTTACTACTTAACCTGTGATGACCCGAAATAAAATCCGACTAGTGCCAGCATTGTCTGTCGAACTTCGGGTAATAAAACGTATCCTTGCAATTCAATCCAACCATTTCCTTTACTAAATGCATTACCAAACAAGAACCCGAACAGTCCTCCACTTGGGTTAGCTTCGATAGTGACAGGTTCGTTAAAGAACGCAAGTACAAATGGTGCAAAGATTACAGCAAAGAGTGTACACAATGCAATGGTTCTACGGACAACTGCACCCGCCACCCCATCACGACTAGCCGCACGATCAGCAGAGTCATCAGCGACACCCTGCTTCTTGAGCATAGACTCTAGTTGAGCAGACTGAGATTGGGCTTGAGCCGCTATTAGTTTCATAACGAAACCAGATAGTGAGCCACCTAACATTGCAATGAGTTCTACTGACATTACTTCTTATCCTTCTTTGCATCCTTACTATTCTTACTCATCATAGTTGGCTTTTTCTTTTTATCTTTATACTGCTCTTCGTATTCTTTTTTAGTCAGACCCATGAGAGCATAGTTCTTCTCAGTTACTTCCATCGTAATGTCTCGTGCCTCATTAGGTAGCTTAGGCTTAGATTCTTTCTTCTTCTTCTCGATGGCACGTTGGTTCTTAGCCGCTTGAATGCGTATCTCTTCCTGATCGTTACGCTTCTTATATTCAGCCATTTGTTTATCTTCTGTTTTCTTTTTCTTAATCATTATCTATACCTCGCTGTTTTCTTAGCTATACTCTTGGGTTGTTTAACAAATTGTTTACCTGCTTTAGTTCCTTTTCGTTTGGCTTTAGTTGTAGCCGCATACTCCTGTGGGCTCAACGCTTTGATCGCCGCCTCTGGAAGATAGCGTTCGCCTGTCTTGGCTGATGGCTTGCCAGACTTAGTACGCCACTTCTGTTTACTCCAGTTGGCTAGAGATCGTTGTGACTTCTTTAGCATTACTTATATCCCCCGCCCTTAGACTTGTACATACGAGCTAACATCTGAGCTTTGCGTGCTGACCATTGTCCTGCTTTACCACCCTTTGTGCCTGCTTTGATGCGGTTGAACAGTGTCTTACGCATCGTAGGTTTAGTGTAATTACCCGCTTCGTTTACTCTACTCTTCTTTTTCATTTCAATAGTCTCCCGCTCAGTAACGCTATGCCCGCTAGAACTATCCCTACAAACAACGCACGACCAATCATCAAAGAGGTTGCATCTACAATCCGAAGTATCTGACCTAATACAGGCAGGTGCTTGCTCTCTATATACTTAGAGGCAGTCTCCACCCACTCTTTTTCTTTTACACTAAACTGTCCGTCTTGTTTCATTGTCTTTTCCTAGCTAAGATTAATGTAGCACCACCAACTAAAATTAACCCAACCGCAACTGGCTCAGGAATAACTGTTAACGCTGTGTCGCTTTCTATTGTAAAATCAACTGTGCCTGTAGTCATTGGTTCGTAAGATGTAACCATAGCCACTAGCTCGTTTGTGAATGTAACATCTGGCAGGTAGAAATATAAGTCCTCACCAACGCCCTCGTTGCTGTCATCGTCCTCGTCATACAACACATACGCTCTAGAGAATGAGTTGATGTTACCGAAGTTTATTTCTTCTAGGATGTAAAGGTACAGATAAGGGTCGCTGTATTCTCCTTGATCGGTGGGTGATACAAGATCGGCATCGTAGTTGGTAAAAGTTACAGTAGCCTCGCCATCTGCCACTAAGTGATACATCTGATAGAAGTGTGGTTGTTGTTCGATGCTTACTGTTGAGCTTGGGCTGAGTGTAGCTGTTAAGTCATAGATGTAATCAGCATAAGCCGCACAGCACATTAAACATATTAGTAGTATCTTTTTCATCGTCTCACTTTTTACTAAAGAAGTTAATTATTTTATATAGCTTGGAGTTCTCAGGCATAAACATACTAATCGTAGCTAGGAGTCCTATAACTCCTATTCCTACCGCAAGCATATTACCCTTGATTGCCTCCCAAATTATTTCTATGTAGATCATATTGGTGTTGCGTCCGTATTTTCATCGTCTCTGTTAAATAAATTTCTAAATGTTTCTCGTATTGAATTCTGTTGATCAGGTGTCGGTGGCTCTGGAGTAGGGATTGGTTCGTTTAACTTTTCCTCAATCTCTTTTACTTTCTCCTCACCTAAATTTTTAACCGCCTCTGCCCTTGCCTCCGCCTTAGCTTTCTCTTGTTCTGCATCTACCTGTTTTGCTTTCGTTTCCTCTGAGGCTTTTACCGCTTCTTTTACCGCCTCTGCGGCTTGCTTTACTTCCTGCTGTATAGCTTTAGCTTCTGCTTTCTCCGCTATGGCTTGTTTCCTAGCCTCTCCTACCTTTACCCCAACAAACGACTGAGTGGTAGGTATAACCTCACCCGCATACTTAGATGTTTCTGGTGGCGTTATCGTCCCAGTATCAACGAACTCTGCCACCATCGGTCTTGCTACTTCAAATACTTCGTGCGAGTTATCAAATATATGGTTAGCCTGAAACGCACCCGCACTACCCATTGCGACCAGACCACTAGCACCCATACTCTGGGCTTGTGCTACTACCGCTTGAACAACGCTTTGACCTGCTTGAGATACAGTTTCGGTTGCCACAGTTGTTGTAACTTGGTTACCAGCTTCTGACTCAATGATCTTGCCTTTGCCACCACTTGATTTAGTTTTGCTTTTAACTTCATAAGTCTCTCCATCGGTGTACATGACACCTTCAAATCGTACCTTCTTACCTTTATCACTCATTACTTTCTTATCAATATATAGTTATAAAACTCTGACGCAGTAAAATCGGGTAGCCTAGGAAACTGTACTTGCAGTTCCTTGTACTCTGTATATTTTTGTGCGTCTGCAAATATATCCCACCAAATCATTTGTTTATGTTTAATGTTAGAACAACAGTTTCTTACTATATCTAGTCTATCTTTATTAGATACGGCATCTATAAAGTGATCGATAAGTAATGTATCGCACTCGCCAGCATAGTTGTTAGCATCTGCATTTATTACAGTTATGCGTTTCATTATATCAGGGTTGAGTGCCTGTTGTATTTCAATAACATCTGGGTTATATTCTATAACAGTTATTTCAGATACATCTTTATTATTTAATAGCCCCTTCTCACGAATAAGAAAACCCAATCCAGTACAGATGCAATGACCTTTAGCTATATCTATCTGAGCTTGTAACTCAAGAGCAGACGGCTTACTTTCTAGGTTCTCGTACATATACTGCTTGTCATTATATACTAAAGTATATTCATTATGATCTGATTTAATCTCAGTATCATTTACTTTAATAGCATCTATGACAGGCAAATCCATTACACACTACTCTTCTTTACCAACTTCTCGGCAATACTTAATTGATACTCAGCGACATTTAAAGCCCACTTCCCATCACTAGTTTCAAACGGAGAAGTGTGATGTTTTGTAGAGCCTGAATTACTCCAATAAGAATAATTCATTTGTTGACCTTCAAGGTCTGCTCTATCATTAGCTTCTTGATAGGTTGTATAAACTAAATATATAGGTGTTATTTCTTCCATATCTATACTCCCCAATAAGCTTTCTGTTCGTTAAATGCTACTTCTGTATTTTCAGACGAACCAGATGATAAAATTATTACTTCACTTATATCGCCATCAAAATAATCAGAGCCGTTAGATTTACCAATGCTAAAAGCAATTCCAGACACAGTAGTATTAAATGTATCAGTTACATTAGCATATCTACCATTAGTAGTATCTGATCTAAATACTGTAGCTGTACCAGATGTACCAGATGGCTTACCCATAGCTAAAAGAGTTGGTCTAGTAAGACTAGTTGTTTCCCCTGCTGTAACATTTATACCATCGCTACCACCCGCTTGAAAAACAGTCCAACCCGCAGATGAACCACCTAAATATATAGAACCTGCTAACGGAGTTCCAGATGACTCTTGATACTGAGCTATAACTGGATGCTGGTCTGAGTAACTTGTTGTGTTACTTTCTGCATAAACAAGAAAACCTGTGTCATTATCACTTAATAAATTGAGAGCTCTATTTGGACTCATAAAGTTACTAGTACCATTAAAACTAAAAGCAACATCTCCGTTACTATTTGTTAGTAAAGCTACTGGTGTACTCAATATTGGTTGATTAGCGGCTGTAGTTTGCACTGCATTATATATATAAGCATCTTTTATGTTGTAAGTCTGAGTACCATCTATTGAAACAGTAAACGCAGAAACTTCACCTACCCCTTGTCTATTTCCTCCTGTATTACCTGCTAAAAACAATTCAGTTGAAACGCTAATAGATTGTCCAGTAACATCCGCAGTTCCAGATGTGCCATCAACATCAAAGGTTAAAGTATTACCAGACCTTGATAGCGTATATGTATGATCAGCTCCATCTGATAATGTGGCAGATGTAATAGCAAGAGTTATATCTACATTATTAAATGAGGCTTTAGTACTACCTGCTCTTCCTTTAGTAGAAAAAATTTCTATACCATCATTTGTTCCATCAAGGTTTTCTAAAATTTGAAATCCATTAGCTCCATCTACAGTTTGTTTAAATGTTCCAGAAATAACAAACTCGTTTGATCCTATACCATCAAGGTTGATTCCAGTTCCTACTTGAAGTATTGTTCCTGTTAGCGGAATAGTAACTGTCTCTGTGTTTTTGCATTGGTTATACCAAATAGAAACAAATCCAAATGCACTTCTAAAATTACCCAGAGTAGATGTAGAACCATCAGATACTAATGTTACTGGAGAGCTATCACTTACCAAACCATTAGAATCAAATGACACATCTGCTTCGGCATTATCGGTTGATCTGCGAGTACGCAAAGCATAACCAGTATAACTAGGTACAACTTTACGCACTGAGTAAATAGCATTATCATTAGCCTGTCTAGCATCGGATGGAAGTAAACCAACTTGTCTTGTAGCAAGTTGTCCAAGGTTCAACGATAAAGACATGACTTATCCTAAAGAACGTACATTAATAGAAGCTGACCCACGAACCTGTGTTTGTCCATCAGGAACAGCAAATGGTCGTGTAACTCCATACGGAGGAACATAGAAACTTCCTGATGTAGTTCCATCAGATGCAGGTGCTGAAGACCCATAGGCTACATAAGCACCTGAACCAGTAACATCTTGTACTTCAATAAAACCACTTACAGTAATAGCGGCAGTACCTGTACCTAAGCTAGTCATTCCACCTACCTGAATAGGTGA
>Ga0181401_1000546_pt1 | contig 15723 bp, 8 predicted proteins | sample 24SPOviralmetaG_FD_130130 | JGI IMG/M metagenome (GOLD analysis project Ga0181401, IMG submission 130130) | Marine viral communities from the oligotrophic San Pedro Time Series (SPOT) site, San Pedro Channel, CA, USA - 24 SPOT_SRF_2011-07-20 | ecosystem: Environmental > Aquatic > Marine > Strait...
CAGAACTTTTGATGAGATACCAGAACCTGCAAGAAGATATATAACAATCAAAGCTGCTCGTATCTTTGTTGATAGGTTAGTTAGTGATGATGGATTAAGAACTTATACACAACAGGATGAAATCAGAGCTAGGGCTATACTGATGGAAACAGATCTCAGCAATGCAGATCACAACTTACTAAGAGGTGATCCTTCATTAACGAGTGTCTTTGATACTTACAGTCCTTCAAACGCATTAATTAGATAATTATGGCAGTTATATCCAGAGCAATACCAACTTTATTAAGAGGTATCTCACAAGCTGCTGACGCTACTAAACAGGCTGATCATGCTGATATACAAGACAATGCTGACAGCAACCCTGTGTTGGGTCTTGTAAAGCGTTCTGGATTGCAATATGTCACTAATCTTAGTTCTTCTACTTTAGGTAATGTTCATATACAAACTATTAATAGAGATATAAATGAAAGGTATGTAGCAATATTTAGTAATGGTAATGTCAAAGTTTATGATATTGACGGTACAGAAAAGACAGTAACTAAACCTGACGGAACAACATATTTAAATACTTCTGATCCTAGAAGTGTAATGAAGACTGTAAGTGTTGCTGACTATACCTTTGTTGTTAATACCAGTATTACAGCAGCTATGGATAGCACCTTGAGTGAAGCTTCTTCAAACATTACTCAAGCAGTTGTATTTATTAATCAAGTCTCAGATAAGACTACATACTCATTAACTGTAGATGGGGTTACTGTTACTGACGACACTTCATCAGACTCTACACTGAGCACTACTCAAGTCGCTACTGATTTAGTATCAGGACTTAACTCAGGTCTTACAGGTTTTACTATTGCTCGTAATGGTTCTGTTATTCATATCAAGAAAACAGATGGCAGCAACTTTTCTATTGATGGTAATGACACTCAGGGTAATACCCACATGACAGTGGTAAAAGACACTATTCAAAGATTTACTGATCTTCCAACAGTGTCACCTAATAATTATATTGTAGAAGTAAAGGGAGATGAGACTACTGATTTCGATAATTACTACGTTAAGTTTGTTACTAATAACGGCAATGCTTTTGAAGAAGGACAGTGGGAAGAATGTGTAGCGCCAGGTATAGAGTTTAAATTTAATTACGACACAATGCCCCATGTGTTAGTAAGACAAGCAGATGGTAACTTTAGATTTGCAAGAGTAGATGGTGATACTTATACCATTAGTGGTAATAACTATACGCTACCTAAATGGGGAGAACGTACTGTAGGTGATTTAGATTCAGCACCTAGCCCTTCTTTTATTGGCAGTAAAATTAATAACGTCTTTTTCTTTAGAAACAGGCTTGGTTTTTTAGCTGATGATAATGTTATTTTATCGAGAGCAGCAGAGTTTTTTAATTTCTTTCCAGAAACAGTCTTATCTGTAATTGATAGTGAACCTATAGATGTAGCAGCTTCACATAGTAAAGTATCTATTCTTAGAAGTGCTGTAACAGTAGAACAGGAACTAATACTCTTTTCTGATCAGACACAGTTTGTTCTTACTTCTTCAACAGATAACCTGACACCAAAATCAGCTAATGTTGTAGTCGTAACTGAGTTTGAATCTGATGATGATGCTCAACCTATAGGTGCTGGTAGCAGTATTTATTATTTATCTAAAAGAGGATCTTTTTCTAACATAAGAGAATATGTATATCAACGAGATCTTGTTATAAGAGAATCTAGTAATATCACTGTTCATGTACCAAAATTAATACCAAGTAATATATTTAAGTTTGCAGTTTCTACAAGTGCAGATGTTTTGGTTTGTTTAGGTACAGATAATCCTAATAAGCTATACATCAACAGATGGTTATATGGTCAGCAGTATCAGAAGATATTAAACAGTTGGTCTACTTTTACTATTAATGAGAATAGATCTATTAAGAATGTTGATTTTATTGGTAGTGATTTGTTTTTAGTAATAGAAGAAGCAAATGGTACAACACTAGAAAAGATACCGTTTGAAAATAACTTTACTGAAACTAACTCTACGTTTGAATATCGACTAGATCATAAAGTAACAGAAGCTAGTACTGGGGTATCTGTTGCTTATAACTCTACTACTAATGTTTCTACATTTACTGTTCCTTATAGATTAAGAGCAAGTATGAATATTGTTGGTAGATTTTTAGCTAGTAATGAAACAAGTACATTTGTTAATGAACAAGGAACAACAACTGACTTAAAACCTGGACAAATTATAACAACTGCTAATAGTACAGATGGTTCAACAGCTACTATTACAGCTACAGGAGACTATAGAAATAGTAAATTTATTATTGGTGAACCTTATGAAATGCACTATAGATTTAGCCAGCAACGATTAACACAAGAGCAAAGCGGTAGTAATGCAGGTGAAGTATTAAGTGGTCGTTTACAACTGCATCATTTCTATATCAAATTTGAAGATACAGGGTTCTTTAAGGTAGAAGTTACACCAGATCATAGAGATACAAGTACACATAATTTTACTGGTGTATTACTAGGTTCAGCTAGTAGCACTATTGGAACGGTAAATCTTGAGTCTGGATCATTTAAAGTACCTGTGATGAGCAGAGCAGATAGGGTTAATATTGATGTAAAGAACAATACATTCCTACCTACAACATTGGCTAGTGCAGAATATGAAGCTATGTTCCATATGAGGAGTAGACGTATTTAAATGGGTCATTTAAGAAAAGCAAACTTAGAAGATCTTAAACATGTTGCTAAAAACATGAGAGAACTTGATAAGTTAGAAGCCTTTTACCAATCAGGACAAGAACCACGACAAGCCCTTCAACTGTCTTATATGTGCAGCAATATAAACATGGCTATAGCTGATGATAATGATCAACCTATAGGTCTTTGTGGGGTGGTACAAGGTGGTGTTATATGGATGGTTGCTACTGATGAACTGTTTAGTAATAAAAAATATAAGATACAACTAATAAGAAAAGGTCGGGAATGGGTAGATAACCTGTTGAAAAATTACAAAATCCTATATAATTTTGTATATGCAGAGAATGATTCTGCTATCAAGTGGTTGAAAGCTCTTGGGTTTACTTTTATTCAATATCACGAACATTACGGTATGCAAGGTAAACCATTCTACGAATTTCTGAGGATCGCATAGATGTGTGTTGCTATACCTGCTCTTGGTTTAACAAAACTTACTGGAGGTTTGTTTCTTGGATCTTTAGGTCTTAACTTGGCAACAGGTTTAGCAGGTAGATCTGCTGCACAGTCTGCTGCAAACCAGACATATCAATCTTCTTTAATAGCAAACAGATCAGCAGAACAAGCTTTTGCTGCACAACAAGAAGCGTTAGCAGCACAGTTAAAAGAAACTAGGGCATCACAAGCACAAGAAAAACAAGCAGCAACCATAAGAGGATTACAGGCAAGAGGAGCAGTAAAAGCATCAGGTAGAGCAGGTCTTACTGTTGATTTGTTATTAGCAGATCAAGAACGACAGACAGCAAACTTTAGAGAATCTATAAACCAGGCACTTGAATCAGCAAGCAGACAGTATGGTAGAAATGTAGATGGATTGACAGCACAGAGAGATGATAGACGTAATCAACTAACAAGTAATATTAACCAAGCCTATAACCAGATCCCTTCTCTAGGGTCGGTACTACTTAATGTAGCTACTCAAGGCTTATCAACTTACGGTCAACTTCTTCCAAGCTAATGACATCTAGTTTTCAAAGTACAGCTTTTCAATCCTCTGCAAGACCTGTAGATACTTTTGTACGACCTCCCAATGTTCAACCTAAAACTGATGCAGAAGAACTTTATAGTGCATTAGCAACAATAAACCCTGCTTTGCAAAAGTTTATAGGAACAAGAATAGAAAGTGCTATTGAAGATGAACGTGCTGATATAACTATGGAGATTGCTAAAAAAGGTTTTAAACAAATAACAAAAGAACATAGAGATAAATATGGTGATGAAGCTGCTAATCAATTAATTGGTGGAAGTATTTTTACACAAGATGAATTTGATAAAAGGCAAGCACAAAATATTGGATTAAATTTAAAACCTGATTTACTTAATTTATATAATAATAAAAGTTTTACTTTTACAGATCGTAATGGGAACGAGGTAACAAAACCAATAAGTCATTTTGCAATAGATACTCCTGAATATCAAGAGTTTATACAAGATGCAGCATCTCTTACTACTGAAAAGACACAGGGATTAAGTAATAAATATTTAGCAAAAGAATTTTATCCTTATCAACAAAAAGCAATACAAGAAATTACAGCAGAACATCTAGAAGAAAATAATAAATACAAATTAGAAAGATATACAAACAAGTTACAAGGACTAATGTTTAGTAACTGGAGAGAATACGATCAAGGTAATCAAGAACAAGCACTAGAAAATATACAAAGCATGATAGAAGCTAGTGTTGATTTAGGTCTTGCCAGTAAAGTTACACCTACAGAACTGTTAAAAATAGCAAAAAACCAAGCATCAAGAATTTTTGATATTGAACAATCATCAGGAGGTAATGGTTATAACGCTGCAAATAAATATTTAAAGATGATAGGTAAGTTAAAAACTGGACCTGAACAATTACAAAAAGATGGTACTTATAAACAACGTGAGTTAAGTGAATCTTTTGGTGAGGATATTTTAAAATTTAAAACAAAGCTTGCAGATTCACATGAAAAACTTAAAAAGTTAGAAAGAGAACAAGTACAAGCTGCTGAAGAATCTAATATTGAAAGATTTGTAGAACAATTTGCTACTAATAATGATGCGTTAAATGATTTATTAAAAGCAAATCCTGATAGAAGGGAATTTATCTTTGATCAAATTGAGGTCTATTCTGGCAATAGAGATGATTTGTTTGATGATTTTAATTACAAGGTAGCAACAGGTTATTACGCAAATGATCCTGTTACAAAGTTCAATGATCTTGCTGCAATAAAAGCATCAATAGGAGCAACATTTACGGAAGAAGACAGAAAAAATTACACCTACTCCTTTAACGTAGCTAAAACTAATACTGGAAATACGATAGGTAAATACGACACAAGAATCCAACGTATGCACACTGATGCAAAACAACTGTTAGGTAATAGTGGTTTAGACTTAAATACTTTTGAAAAAAAAGACTTTATTGAACCTTATGTTGATTTAAAGGGAAGAATTGATAGACGTATTATTGATGAAGTTATTAATGAACCTGGTTTAACTACAAAAGAAAGAGAAGATACATTTAGAGAGATACAAGCAGATTACGTTAGCAGTATAAATGCAATAAAAACTGGTGAATACAAAGACTCAGGAACATTTGATACTCAAGAGCAGAAAGAAGACAAAATAAAAAAAGAAACTATACAAGCTATTGCAGAAGATTATGGAATGAGTATGGAAAATGCTACTGCAATATATAATGAAGAATTTATAGAAACAGAAATCAACCCAACAGAAACAGCAAATACAGGAGAATTACTTCCTAACACTACATTTGATAGTACCGAAGAAATAAATAAAATTATAGAAGCAAATCAAAAGAAAAAAGAAGAAGGAGAGACAACACAAGTGCAGACTGAGAATACAACAGATACTACAACAGACAATACAACGACAGAACCAGGTTTGATTGAGTTACTAAGAGAAGGGATTGGTAATTTATTTAGCATGAATGATGATCAAACAGAACAACTTACAACTCAATTAAGCAGCATAAGAGAAAACTTAGATGAGACAAGTACAGGAGTTGTTGACACCATTCTAAATGCTTTATCAGGACCACCAGCAATGGCAGGTGAAATGCCTAGTGTTCTTGATGAGATAGATATTACACAACCTTTTACTTTTAATTCACTTTATAGACTTGCATTAGAAGTAGGATTCCCACCAGAAGATGCTAAAACTGCTGCTGCTATAGCTTTAGCCGAATCTAGTGGTAGAGCAGCTATAGATACTGTTCAGTCTGGTTTAGATCCAAATAAAGAAAATGAGTTTTCATTAGGTTTATGGCAAATTGATATGCAAGATACTCCTGGTTATATGGTAGGAGAAGAACGCAGACCACAATTCGGTATAGAATCAAATGAAGAACTTTATAATCCGTTGACTAATGCCAAGGCAGCTAAGATACTTTACGATAGAAGAGGTGGTAAGTTTACCGATTGGGCTACCTTTAATGACGGTAAATACAAAGATTTTTTACCAAAAAATTAAATAACAATGACTGATTCTAATTTAATCGAACAAGAGCAAAACACTGTTCCAGAAGGTGCTTTTGGTATAGGGTCAAAAACTACTGATGATTTGACTGAGCAATATAAAAACGTAGAAAGCTCTATTGATTGGAATCAAACTATTGATAAAGAAGATTCTATTAACAGATATTATATGGACGAAACTCCTGTCTCTTTTGTAGATGAAGGCAGTGAGAATGATGTAAATAATCAAGCTTTAAAACAAGCAACAGGTTTAGGTCTTGAAATAGGTGCTGGTATAGGAACAGATACTTTAACTGCTCCATTACTTGTTTCTCCTGTTCCTGGTTCTCGTCCTCTTTATTTTGCTATAAATTTCGGTTCTGGATACCTTTCTAATGTAGCTGCACAAAAAGTAAGAGGAGATGATTTTAGCGTTGGTGAAGCTATAGCTGCTGGATTTACCCAAATGATACCTTTTGGATCTACAGGCAAAGGTGTCAAGGGTCTAGCAGGTGCAGGTATTCAAGGTGCTACTACTGCTGTAGGTGAGACAACAGTAAGAACAGCTATTGACGAACAAAGACTTCCAACATTAGGAGAGTTTGGAACTTCAGCAACACTTGGTACAGCACTTGGTACAGGTTTTAAAGGATCAGCAGAAGGATTAGAAAAACTATTTACTAAATATTCTGGTAAATCAGCAGATGAAATAAACAGATTAATTACACCAAAAGAAATAAAACAAGTAGATGAGATTTCTAAACAAGCTGATGAATTAAAACAACTTCAAGTTGATGAAATAGATGAAACTGAATTATTTAATAAATTAGAACAAAGACCTCCAGTAAAACCTTACAAAACTAATCTTGAAGCTAAACGTGGATTAAGCAGAGGTGCTGATAATTTAAAGAAAAGACTTAGATTAGAAGTCAATACAAAAGGTGCTGATCCTAATGAAGTTGAAGCAATAGAAACATTTATCGACACTATTGGCGAAAGAATGTTTGATAAAGAAGCATTGTCAATTACTACAAAACTTGCTCAAGGAGGAGAATATAACTTTGCTAACAGCCTTATAAGAATTAGAAAGCAAATTGTAGAAGGTGTTGAACAAGGTGCAGGTGGTGGGTTTGAACACGTTATGATCCACGAACTATGGCATAGTCTTTCAAGATATTTACCAAAACAAGATTTAACAAGATATACAAAAGAATTTAAAACTGCTCAAACAAAATATTTAAAACAGTTTGAAAAAGAAAAAACAGCATTTGTTAGAAACAATACTCCAGAATCTTTAAGCCAAAAAATTGGTCCTAATCCTATTTCTTTTAAATATCCCAAAATAACAGAAGCAAATTATCTTAAAAAAGCTAGAGACTACTTTGATAAAAGCAAGTTTAAAAACGAAAACTATAGATTTACCAATATTGATGAGTTCTTTGCTGAGAATATGGCTGATGAATTTATGGATATGTACAGAGGTGAAGCTCGTATAGCAGGTAGTCCTTTAGATTTTGCACCACAAGGAACTTTTAAACGAATTGTTCAAGAGACTAAGCTGTTTGTAGAAGATTTATTTGTAAGTCTTAGAGCTAGGTTAGGCGGTAGTCAAACAAGAAAAATCTTTAATGATTTTGTTAAAAGAAAGAATGTTAAAAAATACAGAAACGTGCCTTTGGATTTAGAGAATGTTGAAGGTGTTACTGGAATGGCAAAGAAAAAGAAGCCAAAGCTAGGTGATGAAGATATTACTCCTAACCAGGTAAACCCAGAACAAGTCAGCAATTCACAAAGACAATTTAACCTTATTGCAAAAAGAATTACTCAACTAAAAGATCAAGGTACATTTTCTAATGTAAAAACAACAGAAGATACTATTGATGGTGGTATAGCAATGTTGGCTGATACAAATAAGTTAAAAAACCACGCAAAGATGTATGCCAAGATGTATGGTCTTGTCCCTACTGATGAGCTTAACTATGCACTAGCTGAATCTATAACACTAGCAACACAAAATACAGCAGATATAAATCAAAGACTTATCAACTCAATCAATGTCACAAAAGATCCTGCTGCAATACAGACAGACATTAATGATTTGGTTACGTCTATTGGTGAGATAGATGAATGGTTACGTCTTGGTTTGCCTTTAAGAACTGAACAAGGTAGAGGTTTGAGATCAATGCAAATACCTACACAGGGAGTTCCCTATGAGGAGTTTGCAAAAATGACTGCTGCTGAAAAATATAAGTTAAACAAAACAGGGCAGTCTGATATAAGTATCAAATCATCAGAACAAAGTTTGCAGTTGCAAGATTTAAAAGCAAAACTTACAGCAGCTTTTGAAGAAGCACAACAAACAGGTGATTATACAAGATTAAATAAACTTACAAATACAATTAAAAGAGCAGCGAAAACTGACAAGCCTATAGAAAATATGTCTGCTTTATACCGAACAGGTCTATTCAATAGAATATTTGACGGTATTGGTAAACAATTCAATCAGGGTGTAAGAGTCTTTAATGAGATTGGTATAAATGCTTTGTTATCTGCTCCAACAACTAACGAAGTAAACTTTTTATCAGGTCTGTTAGAAACCTATACATCAGCTTTTGAACTTGCTTTAGGTGCTGGCAGCAAAACAGAATTTAATGCAGCGATACAACATTTAATAGGTCTTCATTCAAACTTTAATTTTTCTTTAAAAGCATTTGATCAATCATTTAAAACAAGTGACAACTTTATTAATAGAGGTGCAATAAAAGCTGATTATAAGGAAAGATTTATTATTTCTTCTGATGATCCAGGTTTTATTGGTAAAGGTATTAATCTTGGAGGGAAAGTTATTAGATTTCCTAGTCAACTAATGACTGCTACTGACGCTTTGATACAAGCACCTAATCTTATTGGATCTATTCACTATCAAGGTTATATAGAAGGCATACAACAAGGTTTAAAAGGTCAAGAGTTAAGTGATTTTGTAAAAGGACATTTAGATGGAATTATTGAATATTATGCTTCTAACAGTGGCAAAGGTATTAAAGATCCTATAACAGCAAGAATATTAAAACGATCACAAGAATTTGCAAAACGTAGTACTTTTACTGAAGACATTAGAACTGATGGATATTCTGGTTTTGGTAAAACAGCAAAGAAGATTAACGAAACAGCTAATGAAGTTCCTTTGGTAAGAGCTTTGATGGCTTTTGTTAGAACTCCTACAAACATCTTAAAAAGACAATTAAGAAGAACACCTGTTTTAAACAACCTTTTAGGTGAGTTAAGAAATGACCTTAACAGTGTTGATCCAATAGTAAGAAACCAAGCTAGAGGGCAAATGAGATTAGCTAATGGTTTAGGAACAATGATTGTTTCTTTAGTCGCTGTAAATGCTTTTAGAAAAGATGATCCTAACTACTACCCTCCCACAATCTTGACAGGTGGTGGTCCTGATTGGAGTACAAAAGAAGGTAGAGCAGTATATGGCAATATGAGAAAAAACGGATGGCAAGCATACAGCATTGGTAGTTTGCAAAAAGATGAAAATGGTAATGCAATTATTGGAGAAGATGGCAAGCCAGTATATAAATATCAGTCTTATGAAAGAATAGATCCTTTATCAACTTGGATAGGTCTGATGGTTGATTTTGTTAATGTAAGTGGTTTCTTAACTAATGATGAATATGATGAATTTATGGTCGGATGGGTAGGAGCTTTTAGTAGAAACCTTATTGATAGAAGTTATACAAGACAAGTTTATGAAGCTAGTCGTGCTATCTATGATGAAAACAGAAGAGAAGATTTTTTTGCTAGACAGTTAGCAGCTAGAACACCTTATGCTAACTTTGTAAGATACGCTAAAAGATTACCAGGCGATCTTTTAGACATGGTTGGTCAAGAAAAAGGAGAACGATTTAGACAAAAACGTGATTTAAAAGTAAGAGCAGGGGATATAGTTAATGAACAAGGTAAAGAAATTCAAGGAGCAAGCGAACTTAGAAAATTATTAAATCAATCATCAGAAACTGTACCTGGTTATGGTGCTGGTCGTCCTTACATGAGAGAACACATAACTGATGAAGCAATCTTATATCCTGAGAAAGCAGGGCCAGATTTATTTAACTTTGTTAGAAAAAGCCAAAGTAAAAACCATCCTATATTTAGTGCTTTAGCTAAGATTGCAAAACCTTTAAGAGAACCATCTGATGTTATTACTGGTAGTGCTACTAACAGTCAAATAGAACCCTATAAACTAACATCAAATGAATATGCTGAATTAAGAAAGGTTGTAAATAACCATATTCCAGCATCACAAGAATATGGCAACAATAATCTTAATGATGCTTTGAAGTTATATCTTAAGAGTTCACATTACAAGAAGAATATTGCAATAGTTGAACAAAATGGTGTTGAAGATTCACCAATAGCAGTAGACAAGATATACGATGAGTTAAGAAACATAAACAACTATTACATTGAGGAAGGAGAAAATGAGTGGATAAGAAATTCGGGAACAGGTAGAATAGAAGAACAGACACAAAAAAAACGTGACACTCAACTTAAGTACCTAAAAGACCTTCAATCACTATCTTCTGACTAATCATGGCTACCAACACTGCTGCATCTTTTACAAACCACACTGGTAACGGTTCTACTGGTCCTTTTAGTATTTCTTTTTCCTATCTATCAGAAGCAGAAGTAGATGTTACTGTCGGTGGTGTTGCTAAGACTTTATCAACTCATTACACATTTACCAGTGCAACACAGATAACATTTACCAGTGGTAATGAACCTGGTAGTGGTGTTGCTATTAAGTTTCAAAGAGATACTAATGTCGGATCTAAAAAGGTAGATTTTGTTGATGGTAGTGTTCTTACAGAAGCTGATTTAGATAATAATTCAAACCAACTCTTGTTTAGTATGCAAGAGATTCTTGATAATGCAGGTACAGGAATAGCTTCAATTACAGCTACAACTCCTCTAGGTTCGACTAGCGGTGCAAATCCAGCACTTAGTATCTCAGCAGCTACAACCAGTGCAGCAGGTTCTATGTCTGCTAGTGATAAGACTAAATTGGATGGTATAGAAACTGCAGCTACCGCAGATCAAACAGCTAGTGAAATAAAAACTTTAGTAGAAAATGCTAGTGATAGTAATGTTTTTACAGATGCAGATCATAGTAAGTTAAATGCTATAGAAGCTAGTGCTACTGCTGACCAAACAGGAGCAGAAATAAAAACATCATATGAAGCAGAAGCAAACACTAACGCATACACTGACGCAGAAAAAACTAAATTAGCAGGTATAGAAACAAATGCAACAGGAGATCAAACTGCTGCTGAAGTCAGAACACTTGTAGAGTCGGCTTCTGATTCTAATGTCTTTACTGATGCTGATCACACAAAATTAAATAGTGTAGAAAGTAACGCAACAGCAGATCAGACAGGTGCTGAAATTAAATCAGCTTATGAGGGTGAGTCTAATACCAATGCTTTCACAGATGCTGAAAAAACTAAATTATCAGGAGTAGAAGCTAGTGCAGATGTTACAGATACAACTAATGTAGATGCTGCTGGTGCTGTGATGAACAGTGATAACAGTACTGCTGCAATGGGTTTTGTTGTTGATGAAGACAATATGGCTTCTAATAGTGCTACAAAAGTACCCACACAACAATCTGTAAAATCATATGTAGATGCTAATAGTTCTGATACAACTTACACTGCTGGTAATGGATTACAGTTATCAGGAACAGAGTTTTCTGTAAGTGCTGTTGCATTAACAACAGTACAAGAAGCAGCAAATGAATCTGCACAGTTAGCTCTTACGACTCAAGAAGGTGATGTAGTTGTAAGAACTGATCAAAATAAGTCTTATGTAAAAAATAGTGGAACTGCTGGCACAATGGCAGATTTTACTTTACTTAGAACCCCTACAGACGCTGTGTTATCTGTTAATGGTAATACTGGTGCAATAACAGCAGCACAAATAGCAACGGCAGTAGAAGCAGCTTCTGATTCAAATACATTTACAGATGCTGATCATTCAAAACTAAATGCCATAGAAGCTAGTGCTACAGCAGATCAGACTGATAGTGAAATAAAGACTGCATACGAAAATAATAGTAATACTAATGCTTTTACTGATGCTGAACAAAGTAAATTAAGTGGTATTGCATCAGGTGCAGAAGTTAATGTAAAAGCTGATTTTAATGAAACTAATACTAACAGTGATGCGTTTATACAAAACAAACCAACAATACCTACAAACAATAATCAATTAACTAACGGAGCAGGTTTTACAACTAATCAAGGAACAGTAACAGGAGTTAGTGGTACATCACCTATTACTTCTAGTGGTGGTACAACACCTGCTATAGGAATCTCTGCTGCTACTACAAGTGCTGCTGGTTCTATGAGTTCAGCAGATAAAACAAAACTTGATGGTGTTGAAACAAATGCTACGGCAGATCAGACAGCAGCAGAAATAAGAACTCTAGTTGAGTCAGCATCAGACTCTAATGTATTTACAGATGCCGATCATACAAAGTTAAATGGTATTGAAAGTTCAGCTACTGCTGATCAAACTGGTGCTGAAATTAAAAGTTTATATGAAGGTGAAAGCAATACCAACGCCTTTACAGATGCAGAACAAACAAAACTATCAAATATAGAAACCAGTGCTGATGTTACTGATGCAACAAATGTAAATGCAGCAGGGGCTGTAATGAACAGTGACCTTGATGGTAAAGGTGAACTGTTAGTGGGAGATGGATCAGGAGATCCTTCTGCTTTAGCTGTTGGTACTAACGGATATGTTTTAAAAGCTAATAGCACCACTGCAACAGGTTTGGAATGGGCAGCAGTTACAAGCGGAGATTCAAACCAAAATGCTTTTTCAAACGTAGCAGTTAGTGGTCAATCAACTGTAGCTGCTGATGGGTCAACAGATACTTTAAATGTAGCTGCTGGTAGTAACGTAACCATTACAACAAATGCTAGTAGCGATACTGTTACTATTTCTTCTACAGATACAAATACTACATATAGCGTTGGAGATGGAGGTCTTACCCAAAATAACTTTACTGACGCACAGAAAACAAAACTTGATGGTATAGAGTCAAGTGCTACTGCAGACCAAACAGCTTCTGAGATCAGAACTCTTGTTGAATCAGCTTCTGATAGTAACGTATTTACTGACGCAGATCACAGTAAATTAAATGCTATAGAAGCTAGTGCTGACGTTACTGATGCCACTAACGTAAATGCTGCTGGTGCAGTAATGAATAGTGACTTAGACGGTAAAGGAGAATTACTTGTTGGAGATGGTTCGGGTGATCCTTCAACCCTTGCTGCTGGTACTAATGGTTATGTTCTAAAGGCTAATAGCAGTACCGCTACAGGTTTAGAATGGACGGCAGCAGGTGCAGGTGGTGATACAAACCAAAATGCTTTTTCTAATATTGCGGTCTCAGGTCAATCTACTGTTGCTGCTGATAGTACTACCGATACTTTTACATTAGTAGCTGGAACCAATGTCACACTTACAACTGATGCGTCTAATGATGCAATTACAATTACTTCCACAGATACAAATACTACATATAACGTAGGTGATGGTGGCCTTACACAAAACAACTTTACTGATGCGTTAAAAACAAAACTTGATGGTATTGCTGCAAGTGCAAACGTAGGTCTTACTGATATTGTTGGTGATACTACACCACAACTAGGTGGTAACTTAGATGTTCAGAGCAGTGAAATAACCACAAGTACAACTAATGGCAACATAAAACTAAATCCTAATGGCACAGGTGTTGTTGAGGTCAAAGGTGATGGTAGTAGTGCTGATGGAACACTGCAACTTAACTGTTCACAAAATAGTCATGGTGTAAAAATTAAATCACCACCTCACAGTGCAGGTGCAAGCTATACCCTTACTCTTCCAAATACCGATGGGGCTGCTAACCAGGTTTTAAAAAGTGATGGATCTGGTAATCTTGATTGGGTTAACCAAACTACCGATACAATCGTAGGTGGTGCTACAGGTGTTGATTTTAATGACAACGTAAAATCTAGATATGGTTCAAGTAATGAGCTAGAGGTATATCATGATTCCACATACAATATTATTGATAACGCTAATGCAGATTTACATATAAAACATGGTTCTGAATTTCAAGCAAAGTTTAATCAAGATGGTGCTGTTGAAATTTATTACAATGGAAACGTAAGATTAGCCACCTCAAATGCCGGACTTACAGCAACAGGTACACTGACAGCAACAACTTTCTCAGGTAGTGGTGCAAGTTTAACAAGTTTACCTGCTGCTAACCTTACAGGTACGTTACCTGCAATAGATGGATCAAACCTAACAGGAATATCGGCTGGTGCTACTGGTGGTGGAAGTGATGAAATTTTTTACGAGAATGGTCAAAATGTAACTACAAGTTATACTATTACTAATGGCAAAAACGCAATGGCAGCAGGTCCAATTACTATAGATAGTGGTGCTGTCGTAACAGTCGGTGTAAATGAAACTCTTACAATCGTATAAATTATGAGTCAACTTAAAGTCAACAGCATAATACCAGTATCAGGAGTACCGACAGGCGGTGGTGGCGGTATTATTCAAGTAGTTTCAGATACAAAAACAGATACACAATCAATACAATCACAAAATTTTACGACTATATCAGGATTAAGTGCAACAATTACTCCAACTTCAACTTCAAGTAAAATTCTCATTCTTTATTCTATTTCAATAAGCTGTAATAATTACGGCATGATAAATCTAAGAAGGGCTGGTTCTGAAATTTTTAGAGGTGATGCTGACGGAAGTAGGACACAATGTACATTTGAAAGTGGAGTTATGAACCAGTATGAAATGCAAATTTGCAGTGGTTCCTTTTTAGATTCACCATCATCAACAAGTGCTTTAGCTTATGATTTGCAAGCTGCAACTCCTGACAGTTCTGGCTCACAATTATTTATAAACAGATATAAAACTGATAATGATTCAAGTTATGTAGGTAGAGCAACATCTGTAATAACACTAATGGAGGTGTCAGCATGATATCTCTGCTGTATAATCTAATTAAAACCTGACTATGGCCTTAGATCACGAAGCGATTTACAAAGCATACGCTGGAACTGTAGTTTCTATTGATGATTCTGCTGGTGCTTTTGACGCAAGCGGTAATTCTGTAACTTTAGATCAATCTCTTGTGGATGCTGCAAGAACTACGTTGAACACGGAAGCTGCTGCGATACTTTATAAATCTCAAAGAACTGGTGTTGCTGGTACGACAGACACTATTTATGCTTCTGTTGGCGATCAGCTAGATATGCAATATAAAGATTCTGTTAATGGAACGACTACTTGGAAAGATCACGTTGCTGCTGTTAAAGCTAAATATCCCAAACCATGAGTACATTAAAAGTTAACACTTTACAAGATACTTCTGGTAATACTTTATCAAGAGTATTACAGATAGTTCAAAC
>Ga0181401_1000549_pt1 | contig 15662 bp, 17 predicted proteins | sample 24SPOviralmetaG_FD_130130 | JGI IMG/M metagenome (GOLD analysis project Ga0181401, IMG submission 130130) | Marine viral communities from the oligotrophic San Pedro Time Series (SPOT) site, San Pedro Channel, CA, USA - 24 SPOT_SRF_2011-07-20 | ecosystem: Environmental > Aquatic > Marine > Strait...
AAACGAGGCGGAGCGAATGAAGTTAATTATCAGTCTTATCATGCTAATAAAGGATTTATTTTAGGATTAGATTTTAACGGAGATTATATCGATTTATCTTCGAATAAATTTTCTGTTAATCTTAAATCGAATAGCGTTAGTCTCGCTCCTCATTTAGTATACTTATACTTCCATACTCTTTTAGTGGTCTAATAAAGGAGGGAAGAATTCCTGTTCTAAAAAATCTTCTATAGTATCGTTTAGTATATCTATTATACTCTGTAGTTCTATAGGTAATTCGACATTCTCATTAGATATTTTATCTACTGCTTTTATCAATCCGTAAATTACTAATACTTTACGAATTAATGATTTATGTTTCTTTCTTATTCCTTTTTCTAAATGTTCTATTTTATCGAATTTTTCTTTTAATTGATTAGACATATCTAATAATATATTTTCTTTTACTTCCGTTATATTTATGCTCTCTACGGTTTCGCATATTTCTTCGATATCGATTTCATGTAAGATAGTATCAGTCATTTTATATAATTTAATATATATAATATATTATATATAATGACGAGTAGAAATCTTAAACTAAATGAAGATAAACTTAAAGTCTTAAAGGTCAAGGATAAGACAGATAAGTTAACTGTAAGCGTTAATCGGTTATTCGACCTTCCCTTCAGATTAATTTTAACGGGAAAAACTGGTAGCGGAAAAGGGGGAATAATTACTAATATTTGCTTAAATGAAAACTACCACTATAAAAATGTATTTAAGGGAAATCGAATATTCATATTCGCACCTAGTCCTTATGCTGACGAAAAAATGAAAGTAATTATCGAGGAAAAACAGATAGAAGATACTAATATATTTTCTGATATAGAAGAGTTAGAGGAAGTCTACGAAATGTTAGTAGAAGATTTTAAGGATAGAATGGATAACGACGAAGAAGCGGAAATGTCTTTAATTATCGTTGATGATCTATCCTTCTCTGGTAAATTAGCAAATCGTTTTAATGCTCTCGCTAAGGTGTACTGTAATTCGAGAAAATTTCTCATATCAATTATAACGACTAATCAGGCATATACGCAGATAACGAAAAATATAAGATTACAATCTTCAGGAATGATTATATTCCAAACAACGAATAAAGAATTAGAGAATATAGAAGCAGAAAATAATTTTCTACAAGGAGGTAAAAAGGCGTTCTATAAAATGTTTCGAGATAATGTAAAAGAGAAGCATGACTTCCTCTGTATTAATTATAGTAATAATTACGATAACTTATATTTAGATAAGGACTTCAGACCATTAAGCGAAAACTTAACAGAAACTAAAGAAGAAATATCAGAAGAAAGAGAAAAAATTAAATGTAAAAAAGTCGTCGCAACAACAACAAGAAATAAATAATTATTATTTTTTTTTTAAATTCTGAGAGTAATTATTTGAAATCCGAGGTTGTTGCGACGACTTTTCGGAATTCGTGGATAGACTAATAAAAATTTATTAGATTATTTCATTTAAAGATTATATCATATAATTATATAACAATTATGAGGGGTAAATGCGAATCTTATTATCGCTTCCAAGTGGAACGAATTATCGAAAATGTTGAAGAAGAAGGTCAGGAACAAATCGAAACCTTATTTTTTAAACAACAAATAGACCTAACTAAAAAATTAGGTATTCCTAAATCAACTATTTATTTAATGCTAAAATATGGCGATACTCATAAAGTAAGTAAATGGAAGAATTATTATATTAAAAAATGTAGAGAACCTGCTTTTCAGAAAGTAGAAATAGAATATTTTAGTTAGATTTTTTACATAAAATAAAATATAAGTTATATTATATAATGGATACTATATTCGAAATCGATGACGTAGACAGTCCTCAACCTGAAACAGTAGAGCAAGAAGAAAAACCAAAAAAGAAAGAACCAAAAATTAAAAAGAAAAAGGAACTTTCGGAAGAACGAAAACAGAAGTTAAGAGACCAATTATCACGAGGGAGAAAAACGTTAGCAGATAAAAGAGCAAAAAAAAAAGCAGAAAAAGAAGTAGAACCGAAAAAAGAAAAGTCGCAACAACAAGCGAAGCAGTCCGAAAAAAAAGTCGCAACAAAAGAAGAAAAGTCGCAACAAGAACCAAATATTAAAATGGATATAGAAAAGCAACAAAAAAAAAATAATAATGACGATTTAAGAAATGAAATATCAGAACTTAAAAAACTTATTTTAGAAGGTCGTAAACCAAAAGAACCGAAAGAACCGAAAGAACCGAAAGTACAAGCGAAAGCAGAAAAACCAAAAGAAAAATTAATACAAGTTGTAGAAACTCCTAAAGTAATATCAGCACCTATTCCAATTCCTAAGAAAAAGAAACGATCTATATTAGGGGGAGGGATGGTCTTAAATCTCGATAGATTTTAAAGGTCGAATTTCTTTTTATAATCTTTAATATTAGTTTTAATATTTTTACTATCTCCCCATAAAATATAGTATGATAAATATCCCGCTCTCAGGGGATCATTAGTTTTTAAATCTTTAGCATGTCGTTTTCTATATTTCTCTCTTCTCTCTATATCTCCGTGAAGAGTATAATCATTATTTTTATCTTTTTTATTATTATAACCGAAATGAACTTTCTTTTCCTTTCCGTTATCTAATTTAAAAATCGCTAACCATTTTTTTAAAGGTTTTTCAGATTTTATTATTTTAATAAGTTTAGTCATATTAATATATATAATATAATATAATATATTATGGATACTAAAAATAAAAATAGATTACAATCTAAACAAAATTCAGTGGAATTTAAAGACGATGATTACGAAACAAGTAAAGAAATATTAACTGATTTATTACCATTCATAAAAGATCATAAAATAGTTTATGATCCTTTTTATTGTAAAGGAAAAGTAATAGAAGAATGGAAAGAATTAGATAAAGAATGTATAAATGAAAAGAAAGACGCTTTTAATAGAGAACCCCCTGAAAATTATGATATAATAATAAGTAATATCCCCTTTAGTTGTAAAGAAAAATGTTTAGAATTAGGATTAAAACTTAATAAACCTTTTATTATACTAATGCCGATTGATTCACTGGGTAGCAAATGGATTAAAAAATATTTTGATAAATTACAATTTATTATTCCTTCTGGAAGATATAACTTTTTAAAAAAAGGAGTAAAAACTAAGGGGTGCTGGTTTGATACTATGTGGGTTTGTTGTGGATTAAATTTAAAAGAAAAAATTATAAAATTAGGTTAACTTTTTCCTTAAGTGTACTTAATAAATTATTATGATGTTTCTCAGATTTTAAATGGGTCTTTCTATGTTTACGACTTATCACTTCTCCGCACATACAACTAATTTTTTCCTGTCTTATTTTATCTACCTTCTCTTTATTTTTATGATAATATTCCGTATTCTGTTTAAGAATTCTCTCTCTATTTTTATGATAATGTTCTTTTCTTTTTTCATTATGTTTCTCTCTATTTTTAATTCTACTTTTAATATTTGCTATTTTCTGAAGAGGTTTATAATATTCGGCGTATTCTTTTTTAGTTCTCTGAGGTAATATTATATTTAATAATTTAATATTATCTGTTGTATATTTATCGATAAACATTCTTTCGAGTTTTATTAATTCTTCTTTTTTTTCATATACTACTTCTGCTAATTTATTTATTTCCCAGTTTTCGATCCCTCCATAATCTCGGATAAATTGATAAACATAATAATTATATTTAGTCTGTTTATTATTATTACAGGCGTACCGATGAGCGTCGAAACGAGATTTTAAACAATTAGTAGAACCGATATATAGGGGAGTATCATTTCTGTTTTTATGCGTGAGCGAATATACGAATCCTATAGACTTAGACATTTATAATATATTATATGAAAAAAAAAATAAAATTTAAACGAATAATTTTTTATTCGACTATAGGTATTTCGACTTTAACTTTTTTCTTTTCTTTTAAAGATTTAAATTTAAATTTATTTTCTCCATGATTTTCTATTATTAAAACTTTATTTCTTTTTTCCTGAATAGCGTTCTTCTTAATTAATTCGAAAAGTTTAGGTTTAGAATTTAATACTTTTAAATTTAATGATTTACTTTTCTTTTCTAATGCGTGTACGTTTCTGTATAGTTGGTCTAAATCTTTTTTAATAATAAACTGTTTCTCTATTTTATTAATATCGTTTTGTAAATCGATTAAGTGATTTTCTGTTTCGTCGTCGGACATTATATATATTATTAATTATATTTTTTTTTATAAAGTTATTATATATATAATGTTCTTATCAGAAAAAGAATTCGAAAAAATGAATCGTATCTTATCTATTAAAGATAAAAAACCGAAGAAGAAAAAGCAGTCAGAGATATTCGAAACAAAAGAGAAAAAGAAAGTAGGTCGAACCGTTGCTCGTAAAAGAAAGATTAAAGAAGTTAATAAGAAGAATAAGAAATCGCTTTATTATTAAGCATTTTTTAGTTTTATAAATCCTTAAGTATGCTATATTTATAGTATATTAATTAAAAGGGTTTAAATCTAACATAAAATTATAATTTTATGTTAGATTTAAGTAGTATTTATTAAACTACGGACTAAATCCAGCATTTTTTAGATTTAAAGAGAAGTATATATATATACTAATGAACTCTTATTCGTCTATCACCTCTCCTTTTAATTTTGCGAGTGAATGCGTGGGAATATTACCTACAGAAATTATTAATAAAATTTTTAAAGAACATGAAGGACTTATTTCTCCTACTGCTCTCCTTATAAAAAATAATATGAAAGAAAATAATATGGTGGAATATACTCAGTTAGAATATTTTATTAAATATGAAAATGTTAACGTCGATGATATAGGAGAAAGTGTTTTAGATTTGGAATTTATTACTATGGGATTAAATCCTGAAGACGATAAATTTTTTAACTTATGGAGGGAAGAGGTAGGATTATAGTTTAATGTCTTAATAATATATTTAATGAGGAAACCCCTTCAGTAGATATCTGACTATAGTCTGACGCTACTATCCTCGCTCTAATGTTTCTTAGAGTTTGATTATATTCATTCGCTAAAGGTAGATAAACTCTTTCCTTCGGTTCATACTGAACTACTCCTGTATCGTCGTCGATTATTGTTTCAGAAGTCGGGATGAATGCTAATACGTTCTTCCTTCCTCTTACTAATGAATCATAAGTATTAATAGGTAGGTTTAACATTTCTATTATATAGTTATCTGCTCCTACTATTTCTTCGAACGCTCTATTACCGATAAAAGAAGTTTCGTAATCCGTAAAAGTATTACTCGCACTATCGAAACCGAAATAATCCGCCAGTCCTACAGATAGGTTAAACTTAAATTCAGTTCTCGCTCTACCAGTAGAAGGAAGATTAGGAGGAACTCCTAATCGTGAATGATCGCTACTACTATCTGCTGATGGAGATAAATATCGGTTGATAGTTGTACCGAAGAATTCTAAATTAATAGAACTGTTCTGACCTAATAAACTCATGAAGTAATAATAGGGTATATCATTTCCATTAGTATCTCTAATAGTAATATCTGCTTTTAATAAAGACTTACTATTACCTGCGGGGGTATTGACTAACATTAGGTTCATTTTTTGCCCTTCACCTTCTACGTCTTCTCTAATCTCGAAAGATAAACAGTCATTATCAGCACTACCTCCCGTGAAATTAGTTAGAGTATGTCCTGAAGAATTATTTCCGAAAGGATTAGTTAAACCGTTCTTAACTTCTATTACCGACGTAGGAGTTTTTACTCTGATAGCGTAATCAACTTCGTTTAACGTTAATGAGTTATTAGTTAATGCGTTAATATCTCGAGTTATACCTAAAATAAATCCCGAGTTGTCGACGTTGTTCTCTACGAAATTTCTTACTCTTACTCGTGATAGATTAGTTCCTAATGAAATCGGATTTATAAAATAAGCGTTTGAGTGTTGGAGATTATCGGGAGAAGCAGAAGCGGTATTATCTAATGTTTTATATCTATTAGAATTCGTATTCATGTTATTCGTTTTAAGATAAGTCGCCGAATTTATAGTAAGAGGAGTAATACATTCTGAATATTTAAATTGAGCGATGAGTTTCTTTTCTTCGTTAGTATCGACTTTAATCTGAAGACCTGTTTCTTTAGTATTTGGATTATCTCCGTCTGTGATTTCTTGAGGCGTTCCTCTAAAAAATCTTAAAGAAGAATTCATTAGATCGGTTATTTTTTGAGTAATTTCTGTAAAATTAGATCTATTAATAATACCGTCTGGGACTGCTATCGTATGAGTTCCCGCATTTGCGGACGCTTGGAAAGTTATATCTCGATTAGTATTATCTACTATTATACTTTTATTCTGACGTTCTACTGAAAGGGAATGGAGGGCGATTTCGGTATTTTCTTTTATGATAATATCGTCCTGAAAATCACAGTCGAAATTCCCTTTTTGGTCTGTAGTATGAAGTCTGATTAATGTATTTTTCATTATATATAATAATACTTATATTTTATTTTTTTAAAAAAAATATAATCGTTATAGTTTATTCGATAGATACTATACTCATTAATGAATCGAGAGAAGGAGTAGCATCTACGCCCGAGTTATTCCATATTCTCCAGTATCTTAAAGGTTGATCCATTGAGGAAGATAAGAAAAATCCCATATTACCCCCGCCGTTTAATGCTATAAACGCCATTCCTACGACGAAATTCCAGTTAACATTATCATTAGAGATTTGTAAATACATATCCCCCATAGGTGAACCCTGAGTATCTCCAGTAATTTTTAAGGTTTTATAACTTGCGTAATCTGCTCCTAAATCGTATGAACTTCCTCCCGAATTTGCGGATATACTCGGAACGCTTGTTAACCTACTTACAACTCTGCTTTTAGTTGTATTAGCGTTAATAGTAGTTAATTGATTAGCGAGGGTTGTAGAGTATTGGTCTACTACTTTTAGTCTACCGTTGCTGTCTGCTGATAATCTAACTCCCGTCGTATTATCGGCGATATCTGTAAATCCTTGTAATTCCGAATTAGAAGCGATAGTATTTAAATGACCTATTGCCGTTGTCTGATTACTTGCTAATGCTACTCCCGAAGGCGGTAGGTTTGCTACGACGGAAGTATTTAAAGTACCGAGAGAAGTATTAAGCGTATCGAGTTTCGTAAGTGCTGTCGCTTGATTACTTGCTAATGCTACTCCCGAAGGCGGTAGGTTTGCTACGACGGAAGTATTTAAAGTACCTAAGGAAGTATTAAGCGTATCGAGTTTCGTATTTGTGGTCGTTTGATTACTTGCTAATGCTACTCCCGAAGGCGGTAGGTTTGCTATAACGGAAGTATTTAAAGTACCTAAGGAAGTATTAAGCGTATCGAGTTTCGTATCTGTAGATAATTTTAAAGCATTTACGGAAGCGGTAGTCGTAGTCTGCGATGTAGTATGAGTAGACATGTTTAAATTTAATTGATTAAGTGCTTGAGTTTGCTCCGCATTTTGTCGAAAGTTTGCTGAATTAGACATTATATATATATTATATTATATATTTAATTTCTAAAAATAATAAAAAGTCGTTTTAAAAAAGTCGTCGCAACAACAACAATAAATAAATAATAATTATTTTTTTTTAATTTTCTGAGAGTAATTATTTAGAATTCCCCCTTCTTGCGACGACTTTTAAGTATTTCTGTTAACTTGTAAAAATATACTATTATTCGATTTTAATCCTTGTGCTAATGAGTGGTCGGGATTTAATATTCTACAACCGAAATTAGATATCTGAATAGGGTCTCCTTTATGAACGTATGTAAAAGTTCCTTCACCGTCTATAGAAGAAGTGAAACTGTCCTGTTGATAAAATCGAGAAACAATACCCATAATATTTTTTTTTGTTCCTTCACCGTTTCTTTTATCTGTATAAAAATTACTTCTAATTTCTACGAGATAGTATCCGCTATCTAATTCAGTATCTCCGTCTAAACTATCCTCGGCGTTTATTACTTCTAATAAAGGAGTTATAATATCTAAACCCGCTAACGGAACGACTAAATCGAATGTATCATTTTTATTATAAGGAACATCAATCGATTTTAACTGACCCGTAGCGTTTTCACTGTCTACTACATCGAATTTAACAGTTCTAATATTTGCTAATCCTCCTAAGGTCTGTTTCGGCATCATAGTAAAATTAGTAAATAATTTCGAAGTATCGAATTTCATCTGATCCTTCCATAAATAAGAAGGACTTAAACTATCTATTAAAATTCCTCCGTTTTTATTTGCGATATATTTTACTCTTTTATTCCCTGCTCCCGCTACTTGTCCGAGGTCTATACCTTTACATACTACATTAGTTCCCGATATTAAGGGGGCGTGAATTTGTGCTAACTGAAATATTCCTTCCGCTCCTATGTTTTGGTTAAATTGTAAATCGAACTGAGGAGTTCCTACTATGTAATTATCGCAGTCGTTAACGTAAGAACATATCGCTAAACCGTCGTCCCTACACCAGAACGGCGGAGAATTAGGAGTTCCAGGAGTTATAGGAGTAAATCCCGCGGGAAGATTAGTACTATCTACGACCGCTGTCCCTATTGTTTGTAAAGTTCTCGTAGTTGTGAGAAGAGGATTATCGACTACTGCGTTAGGGTCTTCTATATATAATTCTTGAGCGGTTTTAGTAAAACCTTTAGACAGAGTTCGAGCGAGTTCGTCGGGAGCATAATCTCGAGCGTCTATTTTAAAAGAATAATTTACGAGGCGAGGTTGGAATAGATCCCCGTCGGTATTATCGACATCGGTTAAACCTACAGATTCGAAACTCATAAATTCATATAACATATAATTCGCTCCGTTAGGATAAGGTTTACCCATATGCCAGGATTTAGGAGGAGCGGGGGTTGTCGTATTATCTGGTTGTAATGTACTCGCCCCTTCATTAATACCGTTTTTAATTGCTAAGAACGGAAAAGATAATTTACCCGATTTAATACAACCTGGATTATTATCTAATAACGCCTGATTAATAGTAAACGTACTAAATCCCGAACCCGAAGGAGTGCTTCCCGTTCCAGTATATCCCGCTTTTTTTAAAACTGCTTCACTTATTCCGAATTGTAATTGTGCTTCATTTCCTTGAGGGGTAGTATAGATAAAAAAGAACATGACTGGATCTTCTTTATTAGAACCCATTTTACTATATATACTACTTGTTTCATTATTCATAGTAATACTATTAACTTCTGATACGATAGTAGTTCCTGTTCCTAATGCTAGTCTATCACATAATACGTAGTTTCTTCCTGAACTATATTCCTGACTTGCGGGAAGATAATCTCTATCTGCTAAATCTCCTTTAGACATACCCCAGTCGAAAAAATAATAACTAAATCTCATACTAATCGTCGCTTTCGTTCTGAGGTCAGAACCTTCAGGAGCAGAAATATCGTCTGGTTCGACATTAATTCGCCCTGAATTTTGAGCGACACTATCTATAAATGCTCCTTTTAATGAGATTTCATCGTTATTATAAATAGTTAAAACTTCATCGAGAGTATTAGACCAGTCAGCGACATTATTATTATTAGCGGTCGGGTCTGATTCTCGCAATTCTACGATAGTCTGATTATTCATTATATATAATATAAGATATATAATTAATAATAAAAAATAACTAAATGAAAAAATAAAAAAGGTATAACCTATTAAGCATAAGATACGTTAAACTGACCGTTAGAACCTATAGTAATCGCTTTTCGACATTCTGCGTAAACGTGAATATCGAGAGCGTCTGAGGAAGGATCAGAAGAAGTACCGTTATTAATTCCTTTACGTGAGAAATCAATAGCAATCTGACCGATTTTATCATTAATAGAACATCCGAAGAAACCCGCTCCTCCTGTTAATCCTCTTGCTTTACTGTTTCCTGCTGTAGTCATAGAACCCGATAAATTTTCTTGTGCTGAACCGTCTACGTCTGCTCCTACTGATTCTGAAGACCCATAAGGAGGAATATTAATCTTACCGAATGTATCGTAAAGCATCATATCCTTAGTAGAGGGTCGAGAAATTGGTTTAGGAAAGATATTCGCTCCATTTTTTTTTATTTGGATTTCTTCTCTATGCGGACAGAGAGAACCGAAATCACCGAAACCGAGGACGGCATTAGTATCTATATATTTACTCTTATCTGAATATGTTTTCATCATAACAATTCGAGAAACGAATTTATCATCGAAAGCGTTTAACTGATTAACTACGTTCTGTTCGACTGTAGTTCCTACTCCCGCGGATGTATCAATTTCGGGAACGTTGATTACGTCATGCTCGATTTTATTCCATACCGCCCCAGTAAAAGAAGAAGTTAAACTCTGTCGAAGTTTTTCTGAAGTTATTTCTTCGGCGATAAGCATAGGAGTAGCGACAGTCTGACCGACATTATCTACTACGATTAAATTCGCCCCGTTTCGTTCCCATTCGATTTCGAGTACTAAATTTTTAAAAACGGCAGTATCTAAAATCGGGACGTTTTCTAAAAAGGGAAGACAACGTTTTAAATCGAGATGACCTAATTTACTTTCGTCCCGTGCTGTTCCCGTGAAATCTGTTGCGTCGTGATTTGCTACGACCTTATGAGAAGTAGGGGAAACATTATATCCGATTTGGTGCTTTAATAGTTCTCCGTTAACTGAAATATTTTCTCGATTAGTTGCTACTAAATTTTTAAATGCTAAATATCGATTAGCAAATCTCATAGCGTCGAGTTCTACTCCGTTAGAAGTAAGTCGAACATGTTTAATCGCTCCGAGAACTCCTGCGATAGTATTATAACTATGAGCGACAGAACCGAAAGAACCTAAATTCGCTAAACGAAGAGAAGGGTAATAGGCGGTATCGTCTGAAAATCTGAAAGTACATTTCTGATTAGTGATGTCCGACGCAGGGTCGAGAGTTTGAGATTTTAAATCTGTTGAGTAAAAAAAAGGCATTATATAATTATACTTATATATTTTTTTTTACATTTTTTTTATTTGTATTTATGCTCTTTATTTTTTCTTTAATAATATCTATTTAATAATATATATATTATGTTTAAAAACCTAATGAAAAGAATTAAAAAAATATCTTGTGATCTTAAATGTTGTTTTAAATCTTCCTGTAAATTGGAAGCGAAAGATACCGACGGCGACGGTATACCCGACGAATTAACAATAAGAAGGAGGAATTCTGCTTAATCTACTTTAGCATAATCGATCTGTTGGTCTGAACTGTGAAGCATATTTTCCGCTAATTTCTTCTGCTTTTTCATTAAGTCTAAATCTATATTCTCTGAAATATAAATATGTCTTAATAAATTTAATGTAATATCTTTTTTAGTTGGAGCAAATACCTTTTTAATATATTTAGATAATCCATTTTCTACCATTATTTCATTTTTAGAATTTAATAAGAAGTTTCCCGTCTTATTATGTTTTAACCATATATTAATAACTGAATTTAATTTAGTATTTACTGGAATAGTTTTCGACCCCATACTTTTTTTATTTTTAAAATCATTAAATATAAATGATTTCTTATTTCTACCTTTTACTAATAAAAAGTTATGTTTTTTATTATCGTCTTTATCGCTTGATATTACTTTCATATTACCGTAATCTAATCTAATAGGAGGTTGAAGAGTATATAGAGCAGAAACTAAATATTTCTGTAATAGATCCATTTCTTTTCGATTAAGAGTTTCTTTAGTTAATACTGATTTCTCTTCTAATTCTTTTTTATAAAAATTTCTAACTTTTGCTAATTGTTTTAATGATACCCAGTTTTTCGCCTGTTTATCTGTCTTCTCGTGTGAACTGATTTCTTCATTATATTTATTATTAAGTCCCTGTAATTTTTCCTTATAATCTTTAAGAACTGAATCGAATTCTTCTTTTTTATATGCTTGTAATACTACTAAAATAGAGGTTAAATATCCTCTCTGTGTAGATAATGCTTTCTGTTCTATAATCTTATAAACTTCAGTCTTATTCTTAAGAAAATTTAAATTCTCTATTTCCTTATCATTATTTAACTTCTTAAGACTAATTAAATACGCCTTTAATGAGGAATCCTTAATACTTTCACGATTAGATTTAATTAATTGTTTAATATCCATATTATATTATTATGTTAGATTTTAATTCTAAATATTTAGACTAAATAAATATCAATTTTTTTAAGGGTACTACTTATAATAAAAAATCTAAATATATAATAATAATGAGGAACTTAAACGTAGATGAAGAAGTTATAAAATTATCTATCTTATACTTCGAATTAAGAAATACTTTTAATTTGGAATATCAGAAATATTCGTATTTTAAAAACATGATACGATTTATAACTAATATATATGATCCTACTTATATCAGAAAAATATTTCAGAAATTACTAAGTAGAAAAATTTTTAAAAAAATGAAAAGAGGGAAAGAAACTCTTTATCATTTTAACCCTAATAACCGAGTACTCCCTCCTTATAATAATATTATATCCTTCGATTAAGCAAATATTAGATTTATAAAAGTCGTCGCAACAACAACAACAATTAAATAATTATTATTTTTTTTTTAATTTCTGAGAGTAATTATTTGGAATTGGGGGTTCTTGCGACGACTTTTAGAAATCTTTAGATATTCTATATTTACTTTAATATAAAACATTTATAATTTAAAAAAAATTGATTTAAAAGAAAAATATATTATATCTTTATATACAAATGAATTCTAATATGTCTAAAACTCCTCAACCGAAAAATTCCTGCTCTGAATGCGGTAAAGCGATATTTAACGACGGAGGTAAATGCGTTAAGTGCTTATCTGCTCCTGTAAAAAAACAAAAGAAAATATTTAAAATTAAAAGATCACCTAAAAAAAATGCTGAAATTAAAGAAGATATTCCAGAAAAAAAATCTAATATAAATAATAATATGAATATAATGAAAAAACATAATTTAGAATTTACAGAAAAAATTAACGTTAAAAGAGCGAAAAAAATTTTATCTATGAATGACGAAGACATTATTAAACAGATATACGACGAAAACGAAGTTAATCAGGACGGAAAAAAATATACTCCGAAAGAAAAAGAAACATATATTAAAAACGTTAAGGATTATTGTAAATTAGGTATTATTAATAAAGGTATAATCCCTCAACAGTACAAATATTCGAAATCATTAACAGAACAAAAACAGGGGCGAATATATGTTCGTAAATTCGGTATACAATCATTACAGAAGAAATTAAGGGGGTATCTTTCAGGAGAATATTATAACGACATCGATATGGTTAATTGTTTCCCTGTTCTTTTGTCGTGGTTCATGACTAAATATTATCCCGACGTAAATATTCTTAATCTTAAAAAATATGTAGAAAAAAGAGATAAATTATTAAAAAAATATAAATGTGATAAAATGGATATTCTTTCCTGGATACATAGGGATTTTCCTTATACGGGAGATAATAAACTTCTTATAGCATTAGACGACGATATTAAAAGAATTCAGAATACTTTATGGAATGATAAAGAAAACGAAATAGTAAAATTAGTAGATAGAAGTACTATTACTTCTACTAATAAAAGAGGATCATTAATTAATAGAGTATTAGGTATTATCGAGAATAATATTCTTCAGGGAGTTATTACAGATTTAGAAGATAAAGTTTCAGTTCCTTATTATGACGGAGCATTCGTAGATAATAGCATAAATACAACGGAATTAATAAATAAATTAAATGATACTACTTCTGAGTACGGTATTAAATGGTCGCATAAAGAACATTCGACCTTAAATATTTCAGAAGAAATAGAATTAGAAGAAGACATAGCGGAAACTAATACAGTATTAGAAGAGAAATTATATGGATATGATTTTATCGATTATAAAACTCTTAAAAAGAAATTCGAGAAAAATCATGCCGTAATTACTGCTCCCTTTATTATTGTAAGAGAATATGAAGACTTCTATTCTTATAAAGATAAATCGAAACTCGCTCTGAAACACGAGTTATATTCTGCTTCGAATATTAAAGAAGTTTATAATAATTTATATTATGATGAAAAGGTATTACAGAAACAGGGTTCGGGAAAAAATATTACTTATGTAGAAGTAGTAGTAAAAAGTAAATTTATCGAAAAATGGTTAGAAGATTCTACGAGAAGAACATTAAAGAAGATAGACTTTATTCCTCATAATCCTAATAATACTAAATTCTGTCCTAAAAATATTTATAATCTATTCGACGGTTATTCTTCCGAATTACCCGCAGAAGATAAAGAATACGATTTCGATATCGATAAAGAAGTTCAGAGATTTATTAATCATTTAGACCTATTGGTAGGTAATGACGAAAACTCTAAAAATTATCTTATTAATTTTATTGCGGATATGGTTCAGAACCCGCAGAACTTACCGGCAGTCGCCCTCGTATTTAAAAGTAAACAGGGATTAGGAAAGGATCTATTAGTTAATTATCTCGAAAAGATTATCGGAGAAAAATATATTTATAGGACTTCTAATGTCGAGGAAGTATACGGAACTTTTAATCCTGCCGTTAAAGGTAAATTATTAGTACAAATTAACGAATTAGACGGAAAAGACGGTTTCGCAAAAAAAGAAAGATTAAAAGATAGTATTACAGCGGAAAGTCTTAATATTAATGAGAAGAATATTAAACAGTTTAAGATTATGAATGCTATTCGATGGATTATATTTAGTAATAATATGACCCCTATAGATATTCCCGCAGACGATAGAAGGTTCGTAGTATTTCAGGGGGCAGACTTATTAGACGAAAAAGAAAGAGAAAGTTATTATAATCCTCTATTCGATAATCTTAATAATAGAGAAATTATTAATAAACTATTCGAATATTTTATGAATATTGATTTATCAGATTTTAATCTTCGAAGACAAAGACCTTTAACTTCTGCTTATAAAAATATTCGAGAAAGTTGTATTCCTCCGATTTATAAATTTTCGTGGGATTTATTTAACGATTTATTCGAATTCGGAAATACTGGAATTAGAAAACATAAAAAATTAAATAAGAGTTTAATTCGTTCTACTGAATTTCATAATCTTTATACTAAATGGTATAATAAGGTACTGAAATCTGATACTGTATTAAATTTTAAACAGTTAAAACCTATGTTAAATAATATTAAAATCGTTAAAAATGAAATTCGTATTTCAGGAATGAAAGATTATTACTACGTATTCGATAAAGAAGAAGTTAATAAAATTCTTAAAGACGAGCATAAATGCGGAGCAGACGAAGAGGATATTATAGAATTAGACGACGATTTCGAGGACGAATGTTTTATCGACGAAGACAGCGAAGACAGCGAGAACGACTTAGATAGCGGAATTAACAATTAACTTATTTAATTATTTTCATTTTCATTTTTAAAATTTATTATATATATCTTATTATATATATAATGAATTCTCAACAGCAAACCCTCGACGGATATAATCGTACTGAACTTCATAAAATCGTAGACTTATATAATTTAGGATATGATCTTAAAAAACTTCAGAAAAATAAAGCAGACCTTTTAAAAGAATTAAAAAAAGTTCCTAAAAAAAAGTTAGT
>Ga0181401_1000555_pt1 | contig 15626 bp, 24 predicted proteins | sample 24SPOviralmetaG_FD_130130 | JGI IMG/M metagenome (GOLD analysis project Ga0181401, IMG submission 130130) | Marine viral communities from the oligotrophic San Pedro Time Series (SPOT) site, San Pedro Channel, CA, USA - 24 SPOT_SRF_2011-07-20 | ecosystem: Environmental > Aquatic > Marine > Strait...
CAATGGCACCACTCGCATCCGTAGTAAATTGACCGGACTGTAACTGACCTAAGATATCTGGTTGAGTTGTTGCTCCCGCCATACCTTCTTTAGCCGCCGCCATGACGTTGTCCGCACCGGGCATGGGCGGCATGATTTCAGGGCCCGGAGTAGCCGGAGCCACGTAGTCGGGAACACCTTCTGAAATTTTAGAGGTTAAGTCGCTAGGTCCGGGAAGCGTGGGATTAACACCCCCGCCCATGCCCGTAGGCAAGCCGCCCTTAACTCCCGCCATAAATTCACCGCCCTTCATGACGCTACCAATGCCCGACGAAATACCGCCCACGGCACCGCCAATTAGCGCCGCTTTGAAGGCGTCTTTAAGGTTTCCGCCTTGAACCAAAGTGCCGATGCCGCTACCTAGCGCACCTGACGCAATGGCCCCAAGGCCGGGGAACAAGAAGTTTAGGCCTACCGAAAGAACAATCGGTGCAATCTTCTTAAATACTTTAACTACGCCTTTAACGGCTTTTTTAATGCCCTTAAAAAGCTTTTTGAGGAAAAACTCAGGCTGACCCGTGACCGGGTTAATGCTGTTTAGCTCGTTGCCTACCACATACCGTTCAGGGTCAATACCCATCTCTCGCATACGACCAAACAACGCCTCTTTCAGCGCGGGGTCTTCCTCAAAAACCTCCATGGGAATGACGGTTTCACCGTCCGCAACGTGCGCAATTCGGTTGTCCCCTTCACGACCAAACTCCGCCAATTCATTGGCGGCAGGGCGAATAATCTCGTAATCAATGCCGGATAAAGCATCGTCCGACCAAGACCCCGAGGCCGCTGTCAAAAACGACGCTAACCCACCTTCTGGAACCTCGTAAGGTTGTTGCACAGCGGTTGCGTTCATGTATTCATCCCATAATAATGCGTTATTGTATCAAACCCCTTGTTTTCAATCTATCTATGGGGTTGACACCGTTACCGAGCCAGCGGACCCCGTACCCAAAACTCCGACAGGGTGCGGCTTATATGTCAGTACAATTTTTAAATCCCCGTCCACTTGAAAAACAGCCCCTATTTCAAGGTTAAAATCATTTTCTTGCAAATTCGTCAACGTAAGGGCCGTGTGCCGTGCATCACCGGGATTCTTGAATTGCTGAAGAAACACGGAAAAAGAACGAACCACTTCGGCCATATACCGAACGTCGTACTCCAGCGGCGCAGTAGGAAATTGAGGTAATACAAGCCGTCTGTTGCTCATCGTTTGCCGTCCGGCCTAATGTCTAGGCGTGGGGCACCTAAGCGCCATTGTGTTTCTGTTTGGTTGGACGCCACTTTTATAGCAAAACTGCGCCCTCTTAGGCGCAAATGCACTTGATTAGTAAACTGCTCTACGGGGCTGGTGGCCGTTCTGGTTACGGAAGCGTCATCCTCAGAATCATAATTAGCGCCGGGAAAGTCCCTAACCTTAGTGGTAAAAGTTGCTGTAGGAAATGACGTTGTAGAATTTTCAAAGGTAATGTCTGGAATAAGTCTGCGAATAAACGAAAACTGATCTCCTTCCCCAAGGTCCATTTGACTTGACTCAATATACGCGTTAATCGCGGTCACCGGGTTTGTTGTGGTGTCGTCTAAACCAAGCTCTTGAAAATATTGTTTGCCGTCAATAAAGGTTGAAATAGGAAAATCGCTGATGCCTCGGTCAACCCACGCGGTACGAACCAAAGTCCCGTAATACCACGCCTGCTCTTGATAGTTATACACTACGTATCGATCAATTTCGTTAGAGTCCACCGAGGGGTAAAACCACCAAATTTCACTAAACGAGGAATTTAACGCAGCAAAAACTTTTTCTTTTTGACTTCGATTAAAATCATCAAAAACATAGGACCGAACCGAACAAGGTATCTTTTGCACTTGTCCTCTGAAAACGTAAAAATCTTCATATCCCATCCAATACACCGCATCATCGTGCGCTTTTGCGGCTAATGGGGACATAATGGTAGTGTTTTCAGAAATAAGGTTAATGCCAAAAGTAAACGGGGGCCCTAAAAATTGCATGGCATGAAGAGAAACATCGGTAAACACAAGGATTTGTTGCCGTGTTTCTACCGCCGTGACAATCTCTGACCCAGAACCAATCACCAAATCGCCTGCGGTATTAGTAGCCAATGTTTGCCACACCAAGGGGTTTTCTTGGTCACTAAACCTAATTAACAAAGGATCTTGTGTGCCGATGGCGTTTTCTGGGTCGCAACCAAACGCAATAACGTGCCGATCTACGTCCGATACCAAAACTTGTTTAGCAATCGTGGGAGTCGTACTGTCTGTAGACAAATCAGAAAGGGCCGTGGCCCGTGAAGAAACGCCCGAGGTCTTATCCCAATAATAAATGCCCGCATTGCGAACGTTTATTATTAAGTCTTCGCCAAAATTGTCATGAGTCCAGATACGAAGAGTGGTTGATGCCGCAGTGGCCAAAGAAGAGCCCCACGTATCTCGACCCCATTCGCCTGTTCCCCAACCGGTTCCCACCACAGAAGTGTCCAAGCCCGTGTTAATTTGATAAACGGCAACCGTAGAAGTCCCTCCGTTACCGGTATCTGCCGAAGTGGCCGTGGTCCCGATCAAAATAGTAAATTGCGTTTCGCTAACCACGGACAGTATTTGATATTCTTGATTTAACACGCTGGCAGCAACTTTTGGACCCAAGGCAACTGCGCCCGAGAAAGTAACAAAATCCCCTGCCACCGCTCCTCTTCCCGTGGGAACTCTTCCTCCCGAAGGCACATCCGTTACGGTAATAATCGAACTTCCAGTTGTCGCAGTAAACGTAGTGTCTCCCGCCGCTGCGGTGACCCGAATAGGCGTAATGTCGTAATACTCCCCACCTTCCTCAATATAATATTTGAGGTGAGTTCCTACGCCCATAAATACGGTGCCGTCTAAAGAAACAAAGGGCTTTAACGCCCTACACGTTCCTAAAAACGTGTTTTCTGTTGCCACGGCCCACCCGCCTATTTTTTCGGGAACTCCGTAACGAAAACGTATTTTGTCCCCGTCAAACCAACCTCCTTCGTTTGCATAAGAGGTCGTCTCTCGGTTAATGCCGGGGCGAAATTGTAATTTACTTAACGGCATATTTAATCACCAAGTAGATATTAGAACTCGTTTCCAAGTATTGGTGGCAACGCAAACATAAATGTAATTTGTGTCCCACGCTATTTCGCCCGCCGTCCCTGACGCGCTTGCACTAGCGGGCGTTTGCGAAGTTTGAATTAGAACATTATCCCCGGTGGTTTGTAGCGTTGTAAATGTTCCCGCACCCGGCGTAGTACCCCCTACGGTTGTACCATCAATATCCCCTGCGTCTATGTTTGCCGTGGCTAAGGTGGCGGTTCCTGTTACAGTAATCCCGGTAAATGTTCCTGCGGCGGCTGTCGAAGCGCCAATCTGCATGTTGTTAATGGTGCCTCCGCTTAGGGTGACACTAGAAAAAGAAGATGAACCGGTAGAAGTGACGTTACCCGTTACGTTGCCGGTAAGGTTACCTGTCACATTCCCCGTTAGGGCACCCGTGACGTTACCCGTTACGTTGCCGGTAAGGTTACCCGTGACATTACCCACGACATTACCCGTGACAGGGGCCGTAATATTACCCGCCACCAAGTCTGTGAAGAGGTTAGTTACGGTGGAAGCAGTGCCGATGCCGCTAAATTTAACAACAACATCTTTTCCATCTGGGATTTCCAGATCGTTACTGGCGTTATATGTTCCTTGAAACAAGATCACCGTCTGCCCGGTGCTGTTTCGGAAATAACCTATTTTTTCAGCATTATCGGGGGTTAAGCGGACGTAGGCGGTAGCGGCTGAAGGGGCGCTGGTAAACTCAATAAACTTATTTCTGCCGTCGCTAACCGTAAAGTCCGTGATGTTTATGTCATGGGGAGAAACTACGGTTGCCGGAGAAGAAATAGCAATTTGAGCTATTCCCGCAACCGCCTGATCAATTAAATCCATGTTGGTGTTGGTCATAGTACCCCACGTACCAGACCTGTCCCCAGTGGCGGGTTTTTCTATTCCAAGATTTGTTGTTCCGGTACTTGCCATAATGACCTCTTATGCCGCAATCTCTACCCAATCTGGGCCTTGCGAAGGTGTGATTTCATTCCAAACGGGAGAAACTGGGCCGGTAACCTCTGTCCAATTTGGTCCTTGAGAAGGTATAAGTTCATTCCAAATTTCTAGGTTTACGGAACCCACTCTACCTGTGGCCGACACCCCCGTAATCAATACGTTAGTTGTAGTTAAAACGGAGACTCCACCCACCGAAGTAACTAGCCGAGGAGATTCGACTACTACTATGGCATCTCCCGTTGCAACCACTGCTCCAATTTGACCGGTGGCGGCAATGCCCGTTACCGAAACATTTGCCTGACCAGAGGCCGTAACCGATCCCACCTGACCAGAGGCCGCAATGCCCGTTACCGAGACATTCGCCAGACCAGAGACCGTAGCCGATCCCGCCTGACCAGTGGCAGCAATACCCGTTACCGAGACATTCGCCGCAACAAAGACCGTAACCGATCCCACTTGACCAGTGGCAGCAATACCCGTTACCGGAGCATTTGCCTGACCAGAGGCCGTAACCGATCCTACTTGACCCGTGGCAGCAATACCCGTTACCGCAAAGGACTCGTTAATAAGTACGGTTAAAGTGCCAACGGCTCCAGTGGCAGCAACACCTGTTACCGCAATAGCTGAAGTTGTTCCGCTTTCGCTAGAAAACGCTACTTCAGAAAAACTAGCGGAAGCAAAAGACACGTTATGCGGTCCTATTCAAACAAAATTTCATCTTATACAACACTTTTTAGCAGTAAAGATGCTCTAGCTATATCTGCATCGTAAGCTTTTTTGCAATGATCTTTGTGAAACCACAAAAACAACCAATTTATTAGGGCATACATTTTACCCCAAAACCAGTTGCTTTTTTGCCGGTAGCTTCTTCCAGACAAAGATTCGTTAGGGTTGTCACTCAAAAAAATAATTACATTAATTAATTGAGATAATGCGTCACCACAGCGCACAAAATAAGTACCAATCCTAAGAAACCAATCCCTATAGCTACCGCCAACGCGCCACATAACCATACTTCCTCTATCATTTTAATTACAGACTTTGAGCCAACGTAAACAAAGCATCAATCTCTTCTTCTGACATTCCTAGTACGGGCATAAGACCTACAACGAGGGGAGACAGGCGCTCTACTTCAGAGCCATATTCCCACTCTACACCTGCGGCCTCTCGCTGACCCTCTGGTAAACTTGCAATTGCCGCATCAACGCTAGACAACAACCCTTGCTGTAGCAAAGCCAGCCTAGCTTGTCGCATTGTTACAACCATTTCTGGACGATACTCTTCTGGTGTAGCATCTCGTCCTATCCACGTTTGCCACCACTCTCCGTCACGGTTTTCAATAGTACCCGCCTGAACAACATCAAAACCTTCTGGGTAATCATCTTGGTTTAAAACATAAACACCAAAATCAACAAGAGATTCTGCGGAAGGTGGGAACGTAAAAGAAACATTAGGATTAGCAGAACGTAACTCCTCAAAACTATAACGAACCGGAGTACCGTCTTGTATTTTTACATAACTCATTTGTAGCCTCTTGTCTTAAACGCGGTCGAAGGTATTACCAAAAGTTCCACCAATTCCGTTCCCTTGCCTTGTTCTCTCTCTAACCTCCTTGTACCAAGTTGCCGTACTAGGGGTGGGGTATGGCGCTCTGTAAGTACCCGCAACAAAATTAGTAAGATCAGGAAAATTGCCTTGAAATGTTCCATAGCCGCCTCCTGCACCACCATATACGTTAGTGCTGGAGGCATCGCTCGAGCCAGTGCCTAGTAGAACTAAATTAGAGGTACTACCTCTTCCCCCCGCTTGAACCCATAATTTAATATTGCCAACAGATACATCGGCCGTTAAATAAAAAGTATTAAAACGCCCTATATACGGAGTAATGACTACTTCTACTTTTGCGGCTGACGGGCGGTTTGTAGACCAGCTTTCCGCCCCGCTGTAAGCTCTAGCCCTCATCCTTACTGTTGTTCCGTCACCGTATACACCCCAAGACATTCCCCTACTCGCACCAGCTTCCATAATAAGCCCACGGTCGCTTAGGGTCGTAAACTCTGTATCAAGGGCCATGCAAAAATCTTGGCTGTTGCTAGATAATCCAGCGCGTAGGCTAGGGAAACTTGTTACCGTTGCGGTAGGAGAGCCGTAAGGAGACTCGTAATCAAAACCTGAACCCGCCGCTCTGAGCATTCTACTTCTTAGCATTAAGTAGCACCTACATAAGCGCCATAAAGCGTCCCACTAACATGCCATAGCTCAATGACGTTAGCTGTACCATTTGTAAGTACGGGCGCAGACCCGCCAATCCATGAAATTGTGGGCCAAGTTGCAGTGGAATTAAAAACGGGCGTAATTATCAGCGTTACAAACTCGCCATTGGAAAGGGACTCAGTATACGTGGTATCATTCTGCATACTCCTGTACTGGATAGTGCCGTTTGCGGGGTCTATGAGTGCCGCGGTACTTGATTCGCCTGTTAAGTTGTATTGCTGTTCTTCTATACCTTTTTTAAATTCTACGGCTGTTTCGTCAATACGCATGACTTCTGCGCCGTGAGTCTCAAATGCGATTAGTTTGTTAAGTGTAGTACCGCTAGAGTTATAGTCGCTAATTGAAACTTTACCCGAGCCAGAGCCGTCATAACCAAACCTTGCTCGACCACCTTGATAAAAAGTGAACGCGCTATTGTCATAATTGCCTGTGCCACCAGTAACACTTATGCCACCTCCATCAGCAGTTGTAACGTCTAAATCGCCAGAAGTAATCTTTACGTCGCCTCCTGCGTCAATTCTTAGCTCGCTTCCATCAGACGTTTGAAGTCTAATGTCCCCAGTAGTCTCTTCATTTTTGATGTAGAAATCATCACCACTGGAGGCTAGGCCCATGTAAGCATGACGGTCAGTGCCACGCTCAAACTCCATATAAACGGGGCCATCGTCGGTAGAGCGTAAGGTCAGTATGCTGTCATCTGTGCTTTCTAGCTCAAGAGAAGCTGCGGTTAAAGCCCCCGCGAATGTTGCGTTGCCATTAGAATTAATCGTAAGTGCCGTGCTTGTAGCGTTATCGTCGATGCCTGTGGATGTAAATGCTGTGAACGTGCCTGCGGCGGGTATTGAGTTTCCAATGGTAGTGCCGTTAGCCGTGCCGCCGCTAAGAGTAAACGTCTTGATTGTTTGGCCGACCAAATCCCCCGCCGCATCAAGGTACAACGACTTATCCGCAGGGTACGTGATAAACACGTTTTTAGTACCGGCCTGAAGATCTACGGCACTGCCAGAGTTGGAACTAGCAAGGACCGTGGTCCGTGTTAAGGTGGTCCCTGCGCTGGCATACGTGCCAAGACCCACCTCAAAAGCCCCGTTACCATCGTCCACGATTGCGTAATAAGTGGTGTCGCCATCTGAAAGAACAGAAGAAAACGTCACGAAATTAGCAACCGCGCCGCCTAATGTGATCGCTCCGGTCCCTGTGGTAGCGGTAGTTTCCTTTACCCGATCTTTGACCACAAAAGCCATTTCTACGCAATCCGAATAATGGCGCTAGCGGAGTCCGCTGTGGGAAATACAATGGTAAAGTCTCCCGCACTAGAAGATTTTGACGCGCCAAAATCTAAAACAACAACGGTGTTCGTAGTGCCGCTTCCCGATCCCGCAGTAGTGTTGTAAATCAACGCGCCACGGGCATCCGTAATGGTCGCCGTGCTAAACGTCAAGTCCGCAAAATCAGTCAGGGCCGTGGTACTTGAAGTGGTGGGCGTTACGTTAGTCAACGTACCGCCGCCCGCCGTGTACCCCGTTCCACTGATCTCATTGCTTGTTGTGTATGCCGTAGTTGCCGCAGTAAAACTGGCGGTATTGTCATACAAAGCAAGCTTAAAAGTGTCCCCTGAACTGTTCGTAAAATCGTGTTTTGCTTCTAACAATTCTTTCTTGAAAGAAGTACACATGAAGTTGCCGGTAAAAGCCATGTCAAATTCTCCTAATAATTTCGGCTAAATCTTTATGCCCCGCCTCACACAGAGCGTTGAAGGTTGTCGTTCTGTCGCTTTGAACCATTTCCTTCATGTAAAAAACAAGTACGGATCTAATGTGGTTTTGAAACGCTTCTGCTTGTTCTTTAATCACAGGAGAAGCAGTATCAGAAACACTAATGATTTTAGATAAACACCGCTCCGCCACCTCTTCCGGGGAAAAGCCACGATGATTGGTCGTTTTAACATCCACGATTCCAGCTTCTATTTTACCCCCTTGAATCATCATTGTTTAGGCCTTATCAACATTCCTGTCCGGTAGTTGTCGGTAACTTCTTTAGATTCGCCAAACTGCTTTAAGCCAGAAAGCGCCATTTGAAACTGTTGCTGATAGTTTTGAAGAACATCGGGCTCACCTTTCATAAAAGTGTACGCCTCAACCAAACTGCCATACAACAAAGCAAAAGGAGCGTTTTCGCTTAACCACGATTTTTGACTGTCTGAAAGGGCGGTAAGACTTTCTGGACGATAGTAATAATGTAGTTCTACTGCATAAGATGCATCCGGGGTTGGACTAACCACAAAGTTGTCCCGGTCAAACAAAGCGTAATATTTGGGAGATCCCGTTGTAGTGGATTTTGGACCAAACTCTTGCAGGAAATTGACATCTTTGTAATTTAAAAAATTTTTGTTGCTGCTACCATCCGTCCAAGACAGCGAAAACGGAGCCAAAAAATCAGAGGGGCACCCTAAATATTCTGAATCCGTAGTCATGTTACCGGTTGCGTTTTTTCTAAAATCCGTTAGTTGAATTAACTTTAGAAGTTTTTCTTCGGCATTTCGGATAAACACAGGAAGGTTATTGACGAAAGTTGTTTCGTCATTTTCTGTGTAATCCTGTAGGGCTTGCTTTAATTCCCCGTATGTAAAGCTCATAGTGTATTCACCCTGTTGTGACCCCTACCGCACCAACAACCCCAAATGCAACAATTGGTTTAAAAACAGGCTCTTCAACCAATAAAACCCCAACAAAAACATCAAGGGGCTCTACCCTGTCTGGGCGGGGGTCTTTTAACGCCTCGGGACCTATTGCTTTACGTCGAGGCTCCAGTTGAGGATGCTTAGGGTCATATTCGTCTGGGCCCACCAGCATTCCTGTCCATTCGCGCTTCATTTCGTTTAATTTGTAGCGTTGCCCTGAACGATCAGAAATGCCGTAAGCAAATTTTCCTGATGCAAAATTACCCATGATTAAGGCCTTTGATATGCCATGGTGGGCTGGACATTAAACGAAGCCCTATCCCTATCTTCTGATGCGGCTCGCTCAAACTCTTCTTCATAAACAGATTTCAACAGTTGTACGCGGTCCGGGGCTCGTTTAATTGCAATGTAATACGCAAGACCCGCAGCTAGGCACGGATAAAATCTAAACGGTACGTCCATCGTATTGATATATGTATCGGCATCATCTATCCGTACAAGTTTGTCCACAATGACCGTGTCTGTACTATTTTCAGGAACTGGCCACAATTTAAGCGTAGGGACAATTTGACGGTCTACGAAAAATTGCGAGGGCCTAGCCTGTTGCGTTTTAGTGGGTATATTGATGTAGTCGCTACGGCTAATGCGATCAAGCGCATAATCTGTGCCGCTACGACGAACCACCGCATTTAAAACATCAATCGTAGCCGCGCCTAGACTGTAATCCCCCGTGCCTTGCGTAAGGGTTACGGTGGCCTGTTCAATGGTCCATTGATTAAGGCCACGATTTGCCCAATCTCCCAACATTAAGTTGAGCGATCTTTTTGCTGTTTTAAGGTCATAGCCGGTGCGAACCTCTAGCCCGCATCGCTCAAAAGCTTCTTCAATGTAATCACTTACATCTAGCTCAAAATTTGTAGAACCAGAAACAGCCATTATTACAAGCTCTTAGAAGAAGAACTGCGCACTGCCGCGCCGCTGTTAGCCGTTTTCTTCACAGCGCCGCCGCTACGCATTTTCTTCACAGCGCCGCCGCTACGCATTTTCTTCGGCCCTACTTTAGGCTTGGCCTTCACAGCGCCGCCGTCAGCCATAAAGCCCATTTTGTTCCGAACGTCTTTAGGGAGCTTGGCTAACCCTTTATTTGCTTCAGGTACTGCTTTCTTAGCCATTCCGCCGCTACGCATTTTTTTAACCATTCCTTTTTTTGGCCCTACTTTAGGCTTCATACCCAGCATTGCATAATCTCCTGTATAACGTTTGTCTTTTGTCCCAAAGGGTTGCGGTTGAAACATCCTTCATGTACTGATCATAATACCCTTTTTCTCTTAGCTTTTCTGCCGCTATTTCTAGCTTAGAAAGCCTTTGAACAAACGTAATTGCATACAAATCTTCCACTAAATGTGGGAACGTTTGATCAAAAACTTCCTCATCCTGATCGTCTTCCGGGTGAAATCCCATAACCCACAGGTCTTTTTGAATAAAAATGCCCATACTTATGGCGTCATTAATGCCGTCCAGATACTCGTGGTATGTTTCTGGATCTTGCTCATAAAACAGTTCAACATAGCAAACTAAGTCAAAGGTGTCGTCAAATTGTGACAACGCCGTGTAAAGACCTTGTTTTTTGTCGGAATAGCTAAATACAAAACCTACGCGGTTATCTGCCCATGCTTTTTTTGCATAGGGACATGCCGGGAGATCGTTAAAAAACGAATGAGGCGTTTCAAGGGCGTAACTAGACCAGCCCCGTATTTCCTCTTGAATCTGTTGTTCTAGCTCTAGCATTAGGCATACCGCGTTCGCTTTCTTCTATTTGATAAGACTGCTCCGCAGCCTTTATTTAGCTTACGCACCGCGCCGCCAGACTTAAAACTAACCGTGGCTGCCTTGGTGTTAGATACCACTTGTTTCCCCTTTGCGCCCTCACGTTTTTTCTTTTTTGCAGTGGACGCTCGCTCAGATTTGCTTAGGCTCTGAGCCTTAGATCGCGGTAAACAACGATCCGGGTTCTTTTTGTCTTTGGAAGTTCCACATTCTCCTGCAATGTTGCCACTGCTGTCAATGCGGACCCACTCTTGATCCCGCCATTTTTTAAGCTCGCCCATAAATTACGCTTTGCCCTTGGACTTTTTGGCGTAATTTGGGTCTTTGCAATATTTACTGGCGGCCATGTTGGCATATGCCGAAGGATATGTGTCAAAAGTGCGCTTTGCCCACGCCTTACCTGCCGGACAAATCTTGCTTCCTTTGCTTTTTCCAGAAGCATCGCCACCTTTCCGTAGATAAGTGACTTGAAGCTTGGTTTTTTTAGGTCCTGTCTTGACCCGAGAACCACAACCCCCCATATTTACCCCCAAAAATTAGCCGCAATCGGTGCAAGAACAATAAGCACCGCAATTCCCCAAATTTTTAAGTCCAATTTGCTCAATGCTTCAGAGTTTTTAGCGATAAACTCTTTTTGGTCGTCCAATCGTTCTTCAATGCGCTTGTATCGCAAATTGCACTCCGCCTCGTGCTTTTCTAAGCGAGAGAGTACCTCTTCCACCTGCATCGTTAACACCTTACCACGCTTTACAAGACCAGTATCTTGCGGTGAATTTGTCTTTTGCCGTATCGCAACTGTGCCGAGCCCTAAAATTGCTCCTGCGCCCCGGTTGAGACTTTTTAATCGACATGTTTGGATCACCAAAGCGCACCAGCTTGATTTCACTGCCTTTTTTAGCCAAAACCGCGCTTTTTTTAGACTTGCCGGGCGTTTTTTTGGGCTTGTTGTACCCTGAAAAAGACTCCCCCCTGTACTGTAATCGTCCAGAAGGAAGTTTTTTTACGTTTTTAGTGGTGGCCATATTTTTAACTATAAAACACTGTCAAAGCAGTGATATTAGTTAGCGTTCCAATATAAATATCGGAAACTCTTATTCCCTCGTCAGGGATGTTGACCGAGTGAGTCGCACTCGCAACAAAATCCAAATCTAAGACTGTGGAGCCCCCGCTACCATCTGTAATGGTTAACCGTGGGCTTCCTGTGGTGCTTAGAACTTGAATCTGGCGAATACGAGCAGGCCCTACCGAAGCGGAGCCTGTCCCGGTCAGACGTTTTGATTTTACGTCTGAATTAGCCATTAGATTAACCCGCCGATACCGTTAAAACGCCAGAATTACTATAGAGTTGACCCGCTACGCTAGGATCTGCGGTTGGTAAATCTTTAATGATTACCACACTGTTAGTACCATCGTGAGTAATCGAAATGTTTTCGGTTACTGCGCCCGTAGTAGCGTTTTTGGTGATGTCTAGAAAACCGTTTTCTGAACGGACGGGACCGTTAAAAGTAGTATTAGCCATGAAAATCTCCTGTCGTGGCAAATGTCACCCGCCTCATGCGGATGTCAGGATATGGTTATTTTAACATGCAAAAAGAAAGGGCGGCAAATGCCGCCCTTTTTTGATCCGAAGATCGCTTAGGCTCCGGGAGAGCCAAAGACACAACGCCAATCAGAAACACCGAAACTGTAACGCTCACGCGCTTTGAAACGCATGTTGCCAGTGTCGAAGTCGCCTTCCATAGCAGTCTTGATGGGGCTACGGTTGAACAACTTAAAGCCGTTGGGTGCGTCAGTCTTGAGGAAAAACGCATCCGTATCGGTCAAAAAGTGGTTCACAACAGCGCCATCCGGGATCATACCCATAGACTTCATTGCATTGGTGTCGTTGTCAGCCGTACCCGGACGGAGGTTAGAGTTAATAACTCTTTCTGCAATAAATTGCAGTTCCTTCGGGATAATCAGCTTCATGCCACGTACCGCAATTTTCAGACCACGCTCATCGGTAAAACTAGCGATGTCGATCAGCATCTGCTCAAGAGAAGTCTCGTTGAGATCAGCAGCTACCGCAAGTTGATTGCGTTGGTTACCCGAAAGAGAGGGGTGAGCAGAAGAACACAGAGCCGCACCATCACCCACTGGAGAACCAGTGCTGAACGCATTGTTCAGGATAGAAGCCGCTTTGATCTGCTTGGTTTGTGACATAGATCGTGCCAAAGCACGAGTGTAACGAGAAGCAAGACGATCATACAGATTGTCTTCGATAGCCTCTTCAGTGATGCTGAAGGCCAGAGCGATGGTCTCGTGAGTGTAACGAGCAGTGAAAGTTTCCTGCGCGTCATCAAACGAGATAGAACCACCTTCCGATTTAACCGGCGCAGTGCCGAAACCAGACAACATTACTTCTTCTTCAAAAGCACGATCTGAAGATTCTTCGTCGAAGATCTCCCCATGCTCTTTTTCGTAGCGATCATACTCAAGGCCGAAGAGAGCGTTCAGTCCGGGCTCAAGCTCTTTCGCCAATTGTGCGCGAGAAATAGCCATTACTTAATCTCCCTTAGATACCAGTTGAGTCAGCGGTTGTTTGAGAAGCAAACGCCCGCGTGGCTGCGTTAAAGTGCGCGTTCAGTCGAACGAGAAGATGGGCACCCGCTGACGCATAATCATTATTAGCGTCATCATCGACCAAACCTACAATACGCAAAGGTAGCGTTGCTGTAGTGGCAATAGTGCTTACACCTAGCTGAGAATTAGACTTTCCTGTATCGGTAGAACCGGTACGAGCAGAAGTTCCCAAACTAGCGTTAGCAAAAACAGCCGCCAAAGCAGTGGCTCGGTTGGTGAGGGTGGCATCCGCCGCTACGGCGAACAGTTGATTGGGGTTATCCGCTATTAAAGCTTTTACCGGGTAGTTAGTGTCTACAGACACGCTACCTGATCCGGGCCAGTAGTTAAGCCAAACAGGCTTCTTCTGAGTCGAATCGTGGTACTGAACCCCTACGAGAACACCAAGGGCTTGCGTGGTGCCGCCATTGGTTGCCCCAGCTTGGTCAATTACTCCTGCCGCAGTAGGAACCACAATTGAACCATTAAAGATTGCATTTGTGTTGTTACTAGCAATTTCATACTCAGTAACACCAGTGCTGTTAACACCGCTTCCTACAAGACCAACAGGACGAAGACCAAAGGCAGTTTCTTGATTTGCCATGATTTAATTTCTCCGTTCTGTGCGGCCCTATTTTTTAGAGCCGCCAAAAGTTACACGACTTTGACGCTCGGATTTACCGATTGTCATAGTTGGATGAGCGTTTTCTCGCAACATATCCGATTCAACTGCTTCCATTTGATCCGCGTTTCTGTCAGCAAAATACTGAGCGCGTTCTTGGACAGTTTCAATAGGAATACGAGCGAGCATCAGACCACCCACACCAAACACACCTTCATATTTACCTGATTCAACTACCGGGGATTCAAAATCGGGATATTCGTCTTGGCGAACAAGCTCATAGCCTTCTCGCAATCTAGCAGAGATATTTTTCGTGTCATCAAAACCACGAACTTCTGCACGAATCCATCGATGTTTGTAGCCCTCTGGTGCAGGCGGTGCATCTAGCATAGACGGGGGAGCCCAAGGCTTACGCCTACCTTGCTTCTCCCTTGACGATGCATCACGCGAGGAGCGTTCAATGCCCTCAAAGCCTTTCTTCTCTTCAGACATTTCCTTACTCCTTAACGTATTTCGCGTATTCTTCAAGCGGCACCCCCAATTTTTTAGCAATTGCTACTTGGGTCGGGGAGAGTTTGACCCTTTTTCCGTTGCGCCCAGAACTGCTAGAACGTGAAACTCCAGCAACAGTTTGAGCGGGTCTGCGGCTGGCTGACGAATTGTTTCCAAATTTATGCGGGAACTCCCGCATAATTCTAGAATCCAGCTCATTATAATAGTCATTGGACTGAGGATCAAATCCTTCTTCTTCGATCAATCTCTTGTGAATACCAAATGCCGCAAAGGTCATGGCTTCATCTTTTCCAAACCAAACATTTTTTCCCGCCCATTCCTCTGCTTTTGCGTCCGGTTGTTGGGGGGCCGACGTTTGTTGCGGTTGTTGCGGTTGCGTTTGGCGAATATATTCTTGTTGTTGCGCATATTCTCGTTGCGCGTTAGCTTGTTGTTGCGCCTGCGCGTATTGGTTAGAAACAACCGCCAATTGACTTAGTTGTTTTTGAGCCTCTACCGTGGCGTCCGAATCTCCAAGTTCTACCGCTCTTTTTAAATTAGCTTCAACTTGCGCTTGTTGCAAAGAAAGCCGAGTGCCGTACTCAGACATGTAGCCTTGGTCCAGATTTTCCATTCTTTGTCGAATTTGGTTCGACTCAGTTTGAACATTTTGGGCATACTTAATGGCCTCTTCTCGCTGTCTTTCTGCGTCCCGCATTTTTTTCGTTAAACGATTAATTCGTTTTTGTACCGACTCGCTGTAGTTTTCCAGCTCTTCTTCTTGTTTTTCTCCTACAAAAGCTTCTTCTTCGGCGGCATCTTCCGCCAAAATTTCTACTTCGGTTTCTTCCGCATCTCCTACTTCTAACTCAAATTGAGTTTCTTCCGCAGCACTACTCATAGTAAATCCCCCTTACAGGCTAAGAATGTCTTCTGGGTCATCAATTACGGCCAAAATCTCATCATCATTAATGATTCGACATTCTCCGCCTTCAATTCGGAACCGAGATC
>Ga0181401_1000557_pt1 | contig 15596 bp, 14 predicted proteins | sample 24SPOviralmetaG_FD_130130 | JGI IMG/M metagenome (GOLD analysis project Ga0181401, IMG submission 130130) | Marine viral communities from the oligotrophic San Pedro Time Series (SPOT) site, San Pedro Channel, CA, USA - 24 SPOT_SRF_2011-07-20 | ecosystem: Environmental > Aquatic > Marine > Strait...
AACACCGCCACTTGGCGCAGTACCTAAAGATAAATGCGTTCCCGACTTATCTATTCCGATTTGATAACTTCCAAAGCTACCGTTGCTGTAGGTATTTAAGTCCTCATCAAACTGTATTCTTGCTCCCCAGGTAGTTGTTGATGATGCACCTCCACCAATAAACGCCTGGACAGGAACACCCAAGTTATTAATTGCAGATAACTCTAAGGTATCAGCACCTTCACTTAGTCTTACAATTTCATTACTGTCTCTATCTCTAAATACGGTGATTGGTTGATAAAACGGTACAAACGCAGTTGTGTAACCATCTTTCTTTATTTTTTGATGGCCAATAGGAACAACGTGTCTCTTTAGCGCAACCGAAGGACTGCCAGTTGAAGGATATGGAGTGTAAGAACCGTTCGTAACAGCAACAACTATTTTAAAAAGGTATTCGCCAGCAGGTAAATCATAACCTATGACACGATTGACTAAATTATAGTCATCATCAATGGCGCCTAAATCGTAGCTTGTTAATGTTGGAAATAAAGTACTTACTTCTGATCTTGTTGCCAAGTCTGCTCTAAAATTACCACTGCCCAAATCAGTTGTTTTAACATAATAATTATTTCGCAAACCAGTAGAAGATGTTTTTCTTACAGACGTAGCGTCTAAACTAAGCTGAGTAAAATTTGTTGGGTCTGATACAGGAGCATAAAACACCTGAAATTTAAACTGCGACATCACTGCGTTTATTGCGTTCGTTTCACCAGATACTGTTCCAGACGTTAAAGCACCTACTGGATAGGTTAACTGCATCTCAACGTGTTCTTTGTAATCTTGTTTTAAATAAAACGTAGATGTATTTGTATCAAGTGATCCCCTTCCGCTAGTGACAGAAGGAGGAACTCCAGACTCACCATCATAGATAACAACATCTGGATTATCAGGCGCGGTAATATCAACATTACGTGAGGTGGCACTTACAATCGCAGTAAAAGCAGACTTGTTAAACGTAAAGTCGCAAGATCTAATTTTGTAAAAGTAGGTTCGTGGCGTATCTAAATCAGTATCAATAAACGAGGTATCGCCATTTCCTACATAATTATAAGTCCCATCTACAGTGTCAGACCTAAATACCTCAACAAACTTTAAGTCTTTCTGTGAAGGGTTTGTCCATGATATTTGTATTTGCCGATATTCGCCCTTTGCTGTTGGGTTAGTAGGTACATCAGGCGCTGTTGTATCGATAGCAGGTACTGCGCTAGAAGTTACATAGGCGCTATTGATTCTCAACTCATTGACAGCTTTAACTCGAACCTCGTAAGTCTTGCTTGGATCTAGTCCTACAATCTGTAGAGGAGATAGTTTAGTTTCTTGTGCATAATAGTCACTTGTTTCTACAGCAAGACCATTACCTGTACCTGAACCAGTTGCTGTAAACACAGTCCCTACAGAATTAGATATTGCTCCGATAGCAGTAAAGTCTGTACCACCTACTGTTATTATTTTGTATTCTTTATTAACTTGAAAACTACCAGCCACAGTAGCTTGGTTCCACTCGACAACATAATGATCAACAAAAGCATCAACAGATGCTGGCCAGCTAACATTAAACGATATAGTATCCGTTCCATCAGATGATATAAAAGTATCACCCGTTACAGTTAAACTTGCAGGTGCGACAGGCGCTCCGCCTTCATACAAATCTACAGTGCCAGCATTTAGGAAGACTTCTTCATCGGAAGTTTCCCAATCCCATATATTTGACGCTGTCTCAATTGCCTCAACATTGACAACCATTTGATCAGCACCAAAGCCCATTGAATAACCAACAACTTCAAATACTTTTGCAGTATATCCAAGTCGAGCATAGCTAATTGTTATATTGTCACCAACTTTAAATTTAAGTGCATTTAGGTTGCATGGGATAGTAATAGCTTCTTGTTGCCTGGATCGTAACAGAGCAAGTTTTGCTATTCTTTGAGCGCGGATGTTATTCACGGTATATGGTAGAGGCATATCTAAGTAAATAGGATCGCCATCTTGCGCTGCAAATGTGCTAGATATTTGCGCAGGATAATCAGCTAATATGTAATTGTCTTCTTCAGATAGAAATACCCCTTTGACACCGTTAAAAGCGTTACGCCTTGATTGTTTGGTCTGTACACTAATTTCACCGACAATCATTGACTCATCTATTGTAACTGTCGGGGCTACGTATGCTCCCGCGTGTATCTCAAACTTACCGCCTGAAAATACAAGTCGGCCAATCATAGCGCCTGTCATATTCTCTATATTAGCTTTTATAGAATTACCAGTATCTACTACACCATCCATTGTGTATCTAGGTTGATCCCCACCTGCGCTTAAATCTACAGGTTGATTACAAATATCCTTTGCAGCATTAACGCTAGAAGTAAGTATATTTGATGCACTCTCACCTAGACCATACTGTGTATCACGCAGATAATCGTATATACAAAGAGCAGGGTTTTGCGACCACGCAGTTGTACTTGTTTCTGGATCAAGTACTTTTTTACCACGAACAATAGTCGATATATTCGGCAAGCCTTGAGAAAATACTTCTTGATCGTACTCAAGCCTAACAACCATGTAAGCAGTGCCTAATAGCTTATGATCGTTTGTCCATTTATTATCAGATGCGTTTACTAAGTTATCTGTTCTTGGAGATACTGTTGTATTGTCTGCTGAATTTTGATCACCTTTAAAAAAGCCTATCTCAACTTTCCCACTGTATGATCCGTAATAAGAACCGTTTTGCCATACTAACTTATCGTTAAAATATACTTTTTCATACGCATCTATTTCATGACCTGCAACAGCAATGACAAGCCACAGATATTTATTATCATCACCAGTAGATTCCAAGTAGACAACATTGCCACCAATGCGCGCACGACCATAAACAATCTTACGAGAATGAGCTGGTTCCCTGGTCATTACTGATTGACCATTCATTTGAGAACCTAAGTCTGGCTTAGGCGTTAACGCCCTTGCAACTAAACTTAATCCAGCACTAATCGCGAATGCAGACCACGAAAATACAGTACCAGCAATTCCGATAGCGGCTGTAAATCCAGAAATTACTCCTGCAAGTATTGCTGTTGCCATTTTATTTACCTAAAAAACACTTATGATAAACTCGCTCAATAAGGTTAAATCCCATGCGAATCATTAAACTATCAAATGGAAACTCTGTCTTCATATTTAACGTCATCAAAGAAACACCAATATTACGACAATGTTCTTCAGCAAACTTAATTAAATCTGATCCAGTTTTACCTTTTCTATATTCTGGCTTAACATAAATAACATCAGTTGCCGCAAAAGTATGTTCTTTGTGATGAATACTTTTCGATATCATAACTACGCAATAACCAATCAACTCATTATCTTGTCTAGCTGTAAATATATGCAATATGCCAGCGGCATCCAATAAAGCATATTCTTTCCAATCTGGATTAAGCAAAATAGTGTCTTGATTTGGTTCCGTTTCTGCCCAATGAGTATCTAATAAAGGCATCATGTCTTGCTTTACGTTAGCTAGACATTCGTGCGCTATGATCATGCCGCAGTCCAATCACCGTTATTACCTACTCCTCCTCGGTTTCCTGATGATCCTGTAGAGCCACCTGATGCAGAGCTTGTCGGACGACCCCACAAAATCTCTTTTTCTACAATAGATGCAACAAATTCAAAGCCCTTATCCGTGGGATAGTCTATCTTTTGATCCTCTGCCGTGTATCGTCTAACTCTTGTTCTCTCAAATGCAATCAACTTATTTTCAGCAGACACGGTAATCGTGGAATACTCACCACTTTCAGCAATAATCATAGTATCCATAAAGCCGCTAAATATAATCGCAGGATCAGCTATCAAAGATCCAGTATCATCAAACGCCCCAAGACGTACAGTGATAGGACGACCCTGGTATTCATGCGTCAGCGCAACATCAAGAAACTGATCCTTAATCCCTGTCAAACTAACACTAATACCTTTGGCAGATATGTCTGAAGTTTCCTCTACGGGACTTATAGATAGCAAATCACCTAATCCTGTATATGAAACACTCTCAAACGTCAAATCTCCTAATCCTGTCCAGATATTTAAATTACTGGTTGTTTCGCCAGAATCAAAATTCATACTTACCAAATAGATAGGTCGAACGACATCAGCAACAAGTGCGTTGCTCATTGCAGTAGTTAGTGTTCTACTCATAGTGCTTCAACACAAGCAAAGGTAAAGCCGTAAATGCTTGCCTCGTTAATAGACCAGCCTATATCGTTTGATGACATACGCCATAGACTCTTAGGTAAGTTATATTTAACTGGTAAAGATCCAGTTACAGCAGACCGCAAAGGTGGCTGAAAGTTAAGTGTCGCTTCGTTGGCAACTTTAGTCTCAGTAACGATGTAAAGGAAGCTGTTAAGCTCAAAGTAAGTGCCTGCTTCAACTCGATCTGATGCACCTGATGACAATTCAAAAGTTTCTGCTCTTATAGCGGCACTACTGACAGCACCATTCGAAAGAGTGCTTGTGTGTAAAGGATTACCAAAAGTAAAAGTACCTTCTCTTCCTTTAAGACCAACAATAAATGCTTCAACTTCTCGCGCCTGCACGTGATCTAGTGGCGGAAAGGATACTTCAGCTTCCCATCGCGCACCCTGGTGAACATTGACTTGTGTATCCAAAGTAAACGGTGACTCAGAAACAGAAACAACTCTGCGGAGTCTCATCGACATATTCTGGATGCCTGTTGAGGGAAAGGATAAAGGCATTTATTACGCTCCCGCCATTGCTTTAGAGAAGTTACCACCACGCAATCTAGCATCTGCTACAGCGCCTTTAGCGGCTTGAGCTATCTGTGGCATCAATTGAACGATCTCAGCTCTAACAGTCTGCTGCACACCTGTAGTGACGTTTATAGTTTGCTGAACAATTATACCGTTTGATTGTCCTTTTGTGTGATCTATAACAGTTTCGTTTGGATGCAGTATCGCAGCAAAGCCTCCCTTGCCATCTACACCGCCAGACCTAGGACCACGTCCAGTAAAACCACCACCGTCCAGGCTGACTGGATTAGAGCTGCTTGTTGATGTACTTGATATTGGACCGAATGATTCAACAAATACGTTAAATAATTTATCGACAATTAACTTTTGTACAGCAATTCTGATTAAACTATCGACTACACTCTTAGCCACTTTCTTCATAGAATCTGCAAAATTCTCAGCGCCACTTATAGCATCTACAAATCCATCACCAAACTCATCAAACATAGGTTTATACGATTTCTTAAACTCATCTATTGCTTTTTCTTGATCCTTCATTCCAGCAGAATCATTATCTAACGCCTTAATATCAGCAAGATACTTTTCTCTTAGCTTCAACATTATGTTATTTTTTTCTGTCTCGTCTTTTATTCCTTTATCGATTAAAGACAAATCATCTTGATAGTTTTTATCAAGCAAAGCTCTCTCTGAAAGCAAGCTTGTTTTAAGAGCATCTATCCGTGCCTCTAACGCTTTCTTTTCTCTTGCATCTTTTGCATCTTTTTTAGCAAACTCCTTGTCAAAGAAGCTAGCTAACGCTTCCTCAAGATCTTCTAGCGCTTTTTTCTCATCTTTATATGCTTGCGCTGATTCCTCTGTGGCTTTTATAGCAGCTTCTCTTTTTATTACCTCTTGCTCCAAAAGAGCTAATGTAATAGTTTTTTGTATTGCCGCATCTTTTTCAGTTTGCGACATTTTGCTATTTTGTATGTTATATATTTCTATCGCACGAGCGCCAAGACCAAAAGTGTTAATTTCGTCTTGTAATTTTTTATCCATTCTTTCAAACGCATCAGAGCTGTCATCGGTTTTCTTAGTAAGTCTATCTATTTCAGCGTTAGCTAAAACAATTATGTCTCGCTGGTTATCTATTTCATCACTAGCTTTTTGAATTGTTTTTGCATGTGTAGCTGCTCCAAGTTCAGCAGATGCAAATATGGTACTTTGATGAGCTATTTCATCGTTAGCATCTTTGATTGCTTCTCTTAACTTTTCTATCCTATTGGTTGCAACTGCGCGAGCTACGCGCTTTAAGCTATCACTTAATTCATCGTATTTATCAACTAAACTTTCGGTACTATCTTCTAACTCTTTTACTACTTTAGAAGCTCCTATCATTCCAGAAGCAAATGTTGTTGCAAGAGCAGCACCTACGGCTAAGATAGCACCAATGATAGCTCCTCTTTGACCAAATAAAGAGGCAATCTGACCACCCTGCTGCCCGAATACAAGCATAGCGTTTTGGCCCATTTGAAGCTGTACTGCAACGTCCTGGATCTGATGTCCTACCTGACCTAAACCGCCCCTCATAAGACGCATTTGACCATTAAAAATTTTGGAGCTGCCTGCGCCCTTCATCATGGCGTCTCTATTTAACATAGCTGCTTTAGCAGCTTGAATCTGGGCGTTTGTAGCACCCATTTGCTCTAATTTTAATAACTTAATTTCGTCAGCAGTTTTTCCTACTGCCATTCCTTCCAGGTGAAATTCATCGACAAGTTTATTGGTAGCGTTTTTGAGTCTTTTGGTTTGCGCTTCGGTTTCGCGCAAAGATTTGTTTACTTTATTTAAAGTAGTAGCGACATTATGATCTTTTGCTTCTAAGCCAAGTACAGCGTTATTTATTGCCATCTGTTCTTTCTCTTTTTAAACGAAGGTATGTAAACCAATGTCGAAATTCATTATCGGTCATTTGAAGCACTGTCGAAAGAGGTTGACCAAGATGCTCCGCAAGAAAGTACATCATGTACAATTCTTTTGGCTCACCTTGATCATTTATTAGTTTCCCTCGCGTTCCTCTTCGCTATCAGCTTGAGTGTCAAGAACAAAATTAGCAATTCTTGACAAAACTTCAGGATCTACATTTCTACGCAATTTCACTTTATCACCAACGTCAAAGACGGAATCGCCTTTTTCATCAGTAACTCCATAAATAATAGCGTAAACTAAATAATCACTGGTATCACCATCTGCTCTAGAGTGCCATTTAGCCTTATCCTCTAAAGATAAGTTTTTCGAGTAGAGAGTAGTATCCCACTCATCTACCCGTAAACTTCTTATCTCTTTGCTACTAAAATGCGATATCGCTGTATCAATCAACTTTCCCATAGTTTATTCCCCTTAAATGTAAATAGTCTTCTTAGCTAATTGTAGTTTCAGATAACGGTCCGCTACCAGTAACAGTGAAAGATGCTTCAACCAATCCATCTACCGAAGCAGTTTTATTTACAGTCGTAACAATAGAGCTTCCAGCCCATTCTTTATATCCACTGCTATTCCCAGTTGGATACAATTTCAACGCAATTGTAGCTCCTTCCAGAAGCGTAGCTTGTCCATTTGAATCACTATCATTCCATACCGCACTAAAAGAAGACGTCCAAGACTTCAATGTAGGCTTAATTTTAGTCCAACCATCTCCACCCATAACAGTATCTTCAGTAGTTGCTGAAGTTGTCTCAAGTGACCAATCTTTAATTTCAGCTACAGCGTTTGTTCCAGAGTACACTGCGCCATCTTTTCCTGCATAAGTTGCCATTTTAATTACCTCTGCGCTTTAGCGCGTTATGTTAACAAAGGCCCAATCGCCGTTAAATAGAAACATCAGGATTGTTTTCACGTACCTGATATTGTACTTCAATAGTCAACGTAGCAACAGCCACGGGCTGATCTCCATCTCCATTGAAATCTGCACTAAAGTTGGTAACGCGCGTATCCTGAGCATGACCTCCTCTAGTTAAATCTGTATATAATGCCTCTTCTACTTCTACACATATCTGATCTAAGGAATCATCATATCCGCTGACTCCTTTTACATAGATCTCTAACTCAAACTCAGCAGTACGCATCTGTAATCTAGGCGTACCTATAGTCTGATATTCTATCTCTTCTGCTTTATTAAATAATAAAATAGAAGGTAACTTAGGACCACTTATGGGATAGACTCGACTTTGATATACATTCCTACCAGTAGTTGTCAGATCCGTTATCGTGGTCTTTATATTATCTCTTATTAATTTTCTAACATGGGCCATCTTGAGCCTCAAGTGCTAATTCTGTAATTCCAGTTCCATCCGCCATAACAATCGTTACATAATACTCAGATGACCTAATTGTAAAAGCATCACCTTCGGCAACACTTGGTATATCAGCAGTTCGACAAGTCAATCTGGGCTGACTCATCGCATAAGGCACGGAACCGCCAGCTTCTACAGCTTCATAAACATTGTCATAGATCGCTTTTAGAGTAGCTACTGGACCAACCGTGGGCGTAAATGTAACTGTTTCTCCAAAGTCTGCAATCATAAATGATCTGTCATTAGCAGTCTCAACCATTATTTCTTAGCTCTTTTTTTTGGCTTTGGCTCATCTTCTGAAAGACCAATGCTTCGATCTATAGTTTTCTCTGGCTCTGCATAAGGAATCAGCCTCTTCATAGACATCAAAGACTTAACCAAAGTTTCATCGTCTAAATCAACAACTGATCCTACTTGATGACCAGCACCTTTAATTACACAACCCTTAATAACTTCATATTTCATAACTTCCTCCTTTGCTAAAGCTAACTAAATTAATTAGCTTAAGTAAAGAAGGGGGGACGAATCCCCCCGACTCAATTATGCACCGTCATTACCGAATGCGAAGCTAACAGCGTGACGTACAGCTACGTCAACTGATTGCAATGCAACGATTCTTACAGTACCAGTAGTAGATGCAGTGTAAGGATCAACGATAAGATCCAATCCACCGAACATACCGATAAGTAGATCATCAAAGTTACCAAAGTATAGGTTTCCAGCAGTAGCCTGGTTAGAAACAATACCACGGTATCCATTGACTGAACCACCTGGCTCAACAACAAACTGAGCAGTTCCAGTTGCTTTCTCAGTAGTCTTCAAAGCGCCATACATGCTGGCAGGTAGAATGTAAGACAAGTTACCCGCAAGAGCGTTATCTTCTGCAAGAGCTGTCTCAAGTGTTACTACCTCAGCAAATGTTGGAGTAGCAGCCGCGAAGTTAGTTACTTGGTTAACACCAGAAGTGCTAAGAATACCAGTAGGCTGACCAGAAGAACCAGTTCCTTCTAGACCAGCTTTATCGATAGCAATACCCATAGCTTGAGAGAGATCATCACGAATCAAAGACTCAACGTCTAGGCTAGACTGAATGAGAAGCTGACGAGTTACGTCAGTGAAAGCACCCAAAGTCTTAGGAGCCATAGACACTTGACCAACAGTCATCTCAGTTTCAGATGCAGCTCCACCTTCAGAGCTAATCCAAGCAGCAGAAGACGCAGTGTTTTTCTTAGGTATCTTAACGTCTCCGCTAAGTCCACCAAGCATACGCGCTCCAGCTTGCATAACAGAAGATGCGTTACGCAGTACGTCGATGAAGTCTCCACCACGGAAATCATCGCTGAACAAAGCAGCATCGTCTGAACTGTTCATGTCACGCTTCCAAGTACGGAGAACTTCAGCAGGAAGCATAATGCCCTGTGCAGTTTTTCCATATTGCTCGGCAGCAGCTCGTGAACAATCAAATTCAAAAGAAGCAGCTTCTTGCGCTCTGCGATCAGTTGGGTTAGCGAGAGCATTGATAGCACGTACTAGGCTGAACTTCTTAACTTCAGCTTTATCCATACCGATGTCTTGGCTCTCTAATGCACGATCAGAACCAATTACTTCTAACAACTCACCACGGAACTCTTCGATGCTTCTACCGTGAGAAATAGCCTCACGAGCCATCTCAGACTTGTTGTGACGAGCGCCTAACTCAACAATCTGAGCGGCATTTCTTTGTGCGGTTTGCTGGGCTTCAGCCTTGACCGCTTCAATATCAACTTCTGACATAATGTTGTCCTCTTTAAATGAAGTTCTAATTTCAGGGTTATTTTTAGCTTCGCTCGAACGCCCAACGCCAACTGTCATATCGGCAGGTATAGACACCAAACTTGCTTCTACAGGCTTCCATGACGTTGCACGATATGTGTTTTTGTCATTTCTATCCCGATCCATCTTGCCAATAGAGTAACCAACGGATATGTTAGCCTTAATTCCATCAACAACATCAGAGAATGCTTCACGGGCTAGTTCGCCTTTTCCAAAACGTACTTTAGCGCGCAGTCTACGCGATTGCCCATCAAGATCTACCGATTCTACAACGCCAATTTGCTTTTCTGGATCATGATCCAATAGCAAAGGCGCTCGACCACTACTCAAGAATGACAAGTCAATCGATTCTTGATTGTGATCTAAAATTTCATTACCAAACGAGCGCTCTACTGGCTCCTCGCTTGATAGAGCTATGCTTACAGTTCTCTTATCCTCATCGATAGGAGACATGTCCATTGCCATTGCTCTATGCTGTACTTCAACATTAGATGATCTGTCCGTTTCTTCTACTTCAACTTCAGGTCCAGATTCTTCATCATGGACCTTCGCATAAGTAACTACATACGAATCATCTGTTTCTGCTATATTTTTAATATGTCTTTCGCCAGTGTCTTCAGCAATATCGACGTTGGCTTCAACTTCTTCACTCATAATAAACGCCTCAAGGTCTACTTGTTCGTCCACTGCCCGATCCTTACTCGACATTGGATGTTCTTTAGGTAAGAGATCGATATCGTGCTTACCGCTTCTAAATTTACCATTACGCAACACATACAAAAAGCTATTTACTCTTGCGTATGCCCATTGCTCTGGCGACTTTACAGTAGGTCTTACTGACTGAGGATTGGTCTTATATGCACCAATGCCTCGTCTAAATACTGCTTCTAAAGTTCGTAGGCTGGTTCTCTTACTTGCTGCATCACCAACCTTTTCATTGTGATCTGCTACCTTTTTCTCTAACGCCTTTCTCACACCACCACTAACTTCTGCTCGTTCCATTGATCTATCATCATCAAGCTGACCAGCGATTCTGCGTGACCAAGAAAATCCAGCATCTCCACCCCACAAAGCCCAAGCAATTCTACCAGCGGACGGATAACCCTCTTCACCTGGGCTAAACCCTTCTGCTTTCTTATCTACCTCATGACGACTAAAAAAAGAATACATCCTTTTGACGGTATCAAACGAAAGCTCTTTACGATTCTTTATATCTCTTGCGCGAGCAACACCAACCTCAGTCCCTCCGCGACCATGCTCCTTCCGCCACTCTAAGCCTTTATTAGCTTCAGATACCATACCATCCGTGGGTCGAGTATTTATCTCTTTACCCTTATACTTCGGCATCATCATCTCCAGTTATCTCAGGATCAACAGAGTTAAAGTTAGCGCCATACGGCTCAAACGCATAGGATACACCATATTGTTCAGCAATATCTCTATCTCGTGCTATTTGACTCGTTAGTTCCTCTACATCTTTACCATATTGACTTGCAACATCGGACAAGCTCAATACGCCAGACTTTAGACCCATAAGAGCAGCATTCATCTCTTTTTGCGGATCAACCCAGCTCCAAGCCTTGCCTCTGAACTCAGCGGCTTCAGAAAAACGATCAAACTGACGTACAGGTATACCAAAACTATTGACTTCCATAGCAGAAGAAAGCCACTCGTCATAAACTACTCGAACAAAATGATCTATCATAAACTTTTGCATGTTTTTATAGCTATCACGCTCTTCTAATGCGCCCTGACGTATAGAACTGTAACTAACAGACTCTAAGTCGTTAGATAAAGCAAAATAACTAACACCAAGTGCTGATGCTATGCCCTTCAACACTGCTTTGTGAAATGCGTCAAACTCATTGTTTGGGTACTGTGGATCAAACGTCTTAAAATCAACACCGTTAGGTAACTGATGAAACGTGCCTGGAGATGCCTCCATGATTGGCATATTCCCATCTAAATCATCTGCAACAAACCCATCTCCACTTGGTGATGTAAAGAAGCCCATCTTACTTGCTCCAATACGAGCATTTATTATTGCTGCTTCGCGCAAAGCGCCCAACTGCTTCATAGCAGGTATAGCTGAAGCCATCCACGGCTCACCGCGAGTCTGTCCAGCACGATGAGGATCATACAAGTGAATCATCTTATCCGCAGGTATGCGAACATGCTTTTTAGACTTTCCTGTTGTAGCGTAATCATAATCACCAGGATGATAAGTCATCACATGATAAGCGACAGGTCGTTTAAACTTGTTTAACTCAACACCCATGCGAATTTCATTACCGTTTGATAGCCTTTCGTTCTTTTGCTCATCAATTTGATCAGGTTCAATAAATTCTAATGCAAATGAGTCGTGGAATGATGCACCTCTATGCTTAACGATAAAGACCTCACCATCTCTTGCTAAACACTCCATAGCTAATTTTTGTGCATCTATCCAAGACATTCCGCCATCTACAGTGCAATTACCTAACTTGCCCCACTTCTTAAACGCAGATTCAGCCCTCTGATTACCATCTTGATCCAATTTACCTATGGAATCAGTCGCCTTTACTTGCAAAGAGAAGCCTTTTTCGCCAATGACGTTGTTTTTTAGCAGATTTAGGTATTTTTTAGCGTATTCATTGTTTCTAGCAAGATCTCTAGACCTAGAGCGTATTGATTTGATTGCTGGACGTAGTTCTGAGTCAGGAGAACGCTCAGATGCCTTAAAATCGCTAAAAATGTGGCCAGTATTTGCCGCAGCGTATGTTCTCTTAAATATTTGAGGCTTTTTAGTAGGTTTTTGTCTAAAAATGTCTAAAAATGCCATTTAAAACCTCACTTGTATGGTAGATGCACCTTTTCTTCCGTGCTGTATATCTAGGGCATTCGTTTCTTTAAGCACTTCTTGCTTGTAGAAGTTTCTCGCATTCGTTAATTCTTCAAATGTTAACTTGGTTAAAGATCTTCCCGCAATGCTATAGCTAGAAACATCAGCATCCGCCTTACCACTAAGCAGACTTTCTATCTTACCCAGCATTATTTCTGCATGACTGCGAGGATCTGCTTGATTTACATCTAAATCTGGAATGGCTACAAAATGACCACGATCAACAACGACTCTTTCATTGTCGCTATTTCTCTTAATCTCTAGCTGATAATAATAGTGACCAGGACTAAAGTCATCACTATCTGATCCAAGTACAGTAAACAAATAATGTGTAGTCTGATCTGTTCCCGTAATCGTAATCTCATTACTGCCTCCACCACTTATCCGAGCAACATAGGTTGCTGTATATGCATTTGTGGGATAGTCTTCTACTAGATCTGATCTTTTCCACTGAATGAAATCACCAACAACGATTTCTGTGGGTTCGCCTTCTGGGGCATTAGCCGCATCGAATGCATTTGCCATTTAAAATACCTTCATCGCCACGAATTAACAAAACTCTTGCTCGTCTTAGGAACAAAAGATTGTTTAGGTTTCTGCACATTCTGTTGTATGGGAGCCTCATCAGGCTGTGCATCGCGTTTATCTGCTAAAGCGTTAATGTTAACATTCAAAATTGCATAAGCAGCAATTGCGTAAACAAAACAGTCTAGTGCTTCGTTACGCGGTCTTATTTTCTGGAATACTCTCTTTTTGTATCCACGAGAAAACTTTGTTACAATCTTTTCAGCAGTGAGTTGGCGAAAATATTCATCATTCAAGTCATCATGAAAATGAATATATCCAGCCCCCTCATCTTTTATACGTAATCGTGCAAATAACAAGTCTTTTGCAGTATCTACACCAACAGGAAACAGCAAACACTTTCCTATATTGTTCTTTGATGGCCTACCAACAATTGCTTTTCCTTCACCACCAACGCCTTTTATAGCGAATACTCGTCTAGCATAATTTTTCTTAGCGTAAGAGTATACAGTATTTGTAAAATGACCGCCAGAATCTATGCACGTTGATCTAATGGGAAGTTGCCTTCCATCGTTAGTCAGGTACGTAGTAAACAGTTTACTGTCTAAACTCGTCCATAATTGAGGTGTAGAGGGGTCACCGTACATTATTTCGTGATTTATAACCCAAGACTCATCATCTCTTCCCCATCCAATAATAGATAGCTCTAATCGATCATCCTGAACATCAACACCGCATGTAAGAAATATGACTTCTTCGGGTATTCCTTCACCATAAGCCTCTCTTCTTTCTGCTAATGAATAGTCATCAATCGTTTCTCCCTGATCTTCCCAAGTCTCACCTAAATACGTATTGGTCCACACTCTAAGTTGTTCTGGATTCTTACGCATAGACAAAAAATCTCTTACTCCATCAGACAAAGGAGTCCAAGGAGAATACAACCCTGAGATAGAAAATCCTGCAACGCCATTAAATTCTTTATCAGCTATCCATTCACCATTGCGAATAGACCATCTTCTGTCAGAGTCACTCCACAAAACATCGCAGTGACTACATAAATATCCAGTAGTGTCAGGGTCGTCATCAATCCATTGCACATTAGACCACTTTAACTTTTGCATTCCCTTACAGTGTTTACAGGGAACCTGATAATATCTCATGTCAGACGCCTCAAATGCTTCTTCTATTCGACTGGCATCTTTGTTTGTCGGCGTAGAAACCATCACAATCTTTCTATTCCAGAAAGTAGCTGCCCTCTTACGGGCTAGTTGTATAGGATCACCCTCAGATCCAGCAGACGCAGGATAACGATCTACCTCATCACATAAAACGAGACGAATAGGTCGAGAAGCAAGACCAGAAGGACTATTAGCACCAACGAGTGTCAAACTCCCACCAGGGAATAGTTTATGCAGAGTTGTATTACCGCTATCTCTTGCGCGAGGATCTTTTACCTTTCCGCGTAAACAAGGAGTAGATTTAAGTAAGCCGTTAGCAACTCGATCCTTAGAGAAGGTCTGAGCCATCTCTAGCGTAGGCTGCAAGCATAGGATAGGACTAGGATCATTATCTATGTGATAACCAATAATATTTAACAGAGCTTCTGACTTGCCAAGCTGCGCTCCAGCCATCACCACAACTTCTCGCATGTTAGGATCTGCACAAGCATCCATAATGCCTCTTTGGTATTCAGCCCTACTCGTATGCCAACGTCCTGGTTCGCTACTTGTTTGGGAGTCCAACCGTCTTTTTTGGTCTGCCCACTCGCTTATGCTTAGTCTTGGTGGAGGCTTCAGCCCCTGAATTGCTGTCTTCAGGTGATTCACCAGATCCGCTGGTCGATGAGGGATCGATTGTTGGCTCATAATTACTCAACTCTTCTAATGCTTCGTTCATTAAGTCTTCAAGGATAGTTTGACATAAAGCAGCGTCACTCTCAGCGCTAACCACGGGAGCAGCTTTTGTAGGTATGGATAACAATTTCCCCTTTAGAGCGCCTAAAACATCTTCCCATGCCTGAACAACATCTTCAGCTAAAACCAAAGTTCCGTGAACACGAGCTAACTCAAGCTCCGCAATCTCAGCTTCTGCGTTAACCTTCCTAGTCCTAGCCTCATCATAGCTAGAACCAATCTTAACTCCACCTGTAGATGCCATATTGTCTCCTATGCCTGAATTATCATTTATGACAATTAGATTGTAAAGATAAGATTAGGTTTGATTAATTCTATCGCTAAAAAAACTTTGCGC
>Ga0181401_1000559_pt1 | contig 15577 bp, 26 predicted proteins | sample 24SPOviralmetaG_FD_130130 | JGI IMG/M metagenome (GOLD analysis project Ga0181401, IMG submission 130130) | Marine viral communities from the oligotrophic San Pedro Time Series (SPOT) site, San Pedro Channel, CA, USA - 24 SPOT_SRF_2011-07-20 | ecosystem: Environmental > Aquatic > Marine > Strait...
ATCACCCGAGATAAATAAACGGGATGCCAAATATGTAGAAGGCGCTGAGGCAGGTATGATATTCAATACCGTGACTAAGGTGGCATATGATGGCGAGAAGGGACTAAACATTATACCGTGCTACTACAAGCGCGAGTATGTTGAATGGTCAGATAGAGGCCAGGGCACATCTGCTCCGGTTGCTATCCACTCAGTAAATAGTGGTATCATAAAAGAAACAACTAGAGGCAGTGATTGGAAAGACCGATTACCAAATGGTAATTATCTTGAGAACACTGCATCGTACTATGTGTTTACTGAGGATATGCAGACAGCATTGATATCTATGAAATCTACGCAACTAAAAGTTAGTAGAACATGGAACTCAATGATGAACAGTATCAAACTAGAGGGAAAGAATGGTTTGTTTACTCCTGCATCATACAGTCACGTGTATAACTTAAAGACAGTAGAACAATCAAATGACAAGGGAACTTGGTATGGTTGGACTATTTCTAAGGTTGGTCCTGTACAAGATAAAAATCTGTACGCGGCTGCAAAAAGTTTTGCGGAGTCATGTAAAAGTGGTGATGTAAAAACCAAGCACAGTGAAGGTGAAGCTAAGTCGGAAGACGAAGTACCATTTTAATTGTGAACAGGTACCGAGCTAATCCCCCCGGCTCGGTACCATTTAGGGAGGATACCACATGGCGAAAGACAGAACAAGCTATCAAAGACAATATTATCGTAAGCAAGTTATTTGGAGTCAAAAAAAGACTATAAAAAACTTACGTGAAGACAAGAAAAAATTTATGGAAAGCCCGGAAGGCATTGCATATAAAAAAAGATTATTAAAAGAATCTGGCTATCACGAAAAATATAGAGAGAAAAACAAAGAGAAGATTAGAGCATATCAAAAGGAGTATCATTTAGAATATGCAAAAATTTAGACAGATATTTGAAGGCAACAATAGCGCCTATGGTCAGTTAGTTTTAACAGGTGAAACTACCGACAAAGGTAAAGCTATTGGCAAAGCATTTATTAAACGTGAACCAATACCAGAGCAGCTATGGCAAGATCATTTAGATGGTAAAGACCCAGCACTTGGTGTCATACCTATTAACGAAAACAACAGTTGTCGTTGGGGTTGTATCGACGTTGATGAATATAACTTAGATCACAAAAAATTAGCGTCCTCTATTAAGTCCCATAAATTCCCACTGGTAATGTTTAGATCAAAATCTGGTGGTGCACATTTGTTTTTGTTTACGACAGACTTTATTATGGCATCGTTGATGCAAGCGAAACTAAAGATGATGTCAGAAGCATTAGGCTTTGGTGGTAGTGAGATATTTCCAAAACAAACTGAGATACTAGTAGAACGTGGTGACACTGGTAACTTTTTAAACCTACCTTATCATGGTGGTGCTAGAGGTTTACGTTATGCTTTTGATGATGATTGTAATGCAGCTAGTTTAGAATCATTCTATTCTATCTATGATGCATGGGTACAGACCGAAGAGCAAGTACATGAGATAATAGTTACTAAAAAAGCCGAAGCCAGCAACGAAGCATTTAAAGATGGGCCACCATGTTTAAATAAATTAGCTGATGAAGGTTTTGGTGAAGGCTCACGCAACAATGCATTATTTAATGTAGCGGTATATCACAAGCAAGCTAATCCCGATACATGGGAAGACAAAGTCATGGAAGATAATTCTAAGTGGATGAATCCACCGTTAGGTTTCCAAGAAGTCAAGGCACTCTTAGCATCAATCGGGAAACGTGGCTACGATAAATACAGATGTAAAGACCAGCCTATTTGTGGTGTCTGTAATGCTGCAAAATGTAGAACTAAAAAGTTTGGTGTAGGTTTTGAAGAAGAGCAAATGCCGGAACTAGACACATTAACAAAAATTAATTCTAATCCACCGCAATGGTTTTTAAATGTTGCAGGTAAAAGAATAGAACTAAAAACTGAACAATTACACAACCCTAATTTATTTGCGATAGCAGTATTAGATCAAGCTAATGTTATATCACCAATACCTAAAGCTAAAGATTGGCGCGAGGTATATTTGATACCATTAATGACAAACCTACAAGAAATAGATCCATTAGAATCATTAAATCCAACTAACCAAATAGAAAATTTATTGTACGACTACACTGTGCATAGAGCTAAGGCTAGAACTAAAGATGACATACTTAATAAAACTGCATGGACTGATGAAGGTTTTTCTTATTTTAGAATGGAAGACTTTTATGCATTTGCTAAACGTAATAACTGGGAGATGGATAAAACTAAAACCGGTAATCTAATAAAACAACTTGACAATATCTTTGTTGAGGAAGTTAGAATGACTTTAAAAAACCAAACACCACGAGTTGTTAAAATTAAAGCAATGAAGGACAATGGTTCTAGTGTAAGTAAAGTAACTTATCAGGAGTCACCGTTTTAATGAAAACAATTATCTTAGGTCCACCAGGTACAGGTAAAACTACGACGCTATTAAATTTAGTTGATGACTTTATGAAGTCCGGCGTTGATGCAAAACGTATTGGTTATTTTTCTTTTACGCGCAAGGCTGCACACGAAGCAGCTAGTCGGGCAGCAGAAAAATTTAATTTAGATCAGACTCAAGATTTAATTTATTTTAGAACTCTACACTCATTGGCATTTAGATTACTTGGTATAAAAAAAGAACGGGTGATGAAGACCGAAGATTACCGAGAGTTTGGTTTGAAAGTTGGCATACCAATTAAGATGTCTTTCCATTCTGAGAACGATGGGGTGTTTAATTCTGACAATGAATATTTAAGATTAATTAATAAAGCACGCGTTACTGAGCGAGATTTGATGGATGTATACGACGACAACAGACACACTATAGATGTTGAACGCGACACATTATTCTTATTAAATCAAGAACTTAATCGTTTTAAAGAAGAGAAAGGTATGATAGATTATGATGATATGTTGGAGAACTTTATTTCACAGGATGTCAGCCCTCAGCTTGATGTCTTGTTTATCGACGAAGCACAAGATTTATCTCCATTGCAATGGAAAATGGTTAGAGGTATGTGGGCCAAGTCAGACAAAACTTACCTTGCTGGAGATGACGATCAAGCAATCTTTAAATGGGCCGGCGCCGATGTTGATCATTTCATTGCCCTCCGTGACGATGTTGACGATATTAAAGTTTTAGATCAATCGTATCGTATACCTGGTGGACCAATACATAAATTATCACAAAGTATTATTGAACAAGTAAACAATAGATATGCAAAAGATTATTTACCAAGAAAAGAAATAGGTAAGCTGCATCGCTACGCTGACATCTCACAAGTAGATATGTCACAAGGTCAGTGGTTAGTTTTATCACAAGCACATCATTTTCTTGATCCGGTTATGGATTTATGTAAACAACAAGGATGGTATTTTTCTTATCGCAACAAACCATCGGTAAATAAAAATTTATTAGCGGCAATACATTCCTGGGAACAGTTACGTAAAGGTGAATCACTAAACACAATACAAATAAAAAATATATATTCTTACCTTGGCGACAACGTGACGCGCGGCTATCGCACCGCGAAAACTTTAGACGTAGATTTAAAGTATAATCTTGAGACATGTATCGCGAATCACGGATTACAAACTGATAAACCTTGGCATGATTCATTTGCGGGGTTGAACACAAGCATGGAAATGTATATAAGGAACATGCTGGCACAAAAAGAAAACATCTTCAGAGAGCCACGTATCATTTTATCAACTATACACGGAGCAAAAGGCGGGGAGGCTGACAATGTCTTATTATTTCCTGATATTACTAAATCTGCTTTGGATCACAACGATCTTGATGCAGACGAATTGCACCGGCTGTTTTATGTAGCAGTCACGCGTGCCAAAAAAGCATTATATATTTTAGAACCAAAAGATTATGAAAGGGCTTACCTATTATGAAACGGCCAAAGACAGAAAAAGAAAGAATACAGAATATTGAATATTTAAATACCGAACATGGTTATATGATATCTAAATATAACGACTGTAAAAAAAGTTCAAAAAGAAAAAATTTTGATGATTGTTTAACCAAAGAAGAATTTTTTGAATTGTGGGAAAAACACAAAAAAAATTTTGGTATGCGTTGTTATTATTCGTTAGAAGAAATGACAATAAACAGGAAGCTAGCAACAAAGGGTGCTAAAAAAAGACATCCAGCAAATAAATCCGGTATATCAGTGGATCGTTTTGATTCGACTATAGGCTATACTAAAAACAATGTTGTATTTTGTCGTTGGGATTTTAATAACACAAAAAATAATATTTCTGTAAAGCATTGTTATATGATAATAAAAAGACACCAAGAGCGTATGGGTTTAGAAAGATTAGAAAAAGACGGTAGTCGCAGAATGTATAGCCTAGGAGGTATGGTGTATGGCTAAAAAATACGATCCGGTAAACTATCCAACACATTATAATAAAGGTGGCATACAGTGTATCGATGCTATTGCTAGCATGCAAGGCGACGGTTTTAAATATTATCTACAAGGCAGTGCGGTCAAATATATATGGCGGCACGAACACAAAGGCAAACCTATCGAGGACCTAGACAAAGCAATATGGTTCTTGAATAAACTGAAAGCACAATATGAATAAACCATTACAAATGCCAATGTTCAGTCCGCAGACTGAATGGGTGCCACCATTGAACTTACCAGACTTAAAAGAATACTCAGAGATTGCTATTGACTTAGAAACCAGAGATCCAAACCTTATGACTATGGGCTCAGGCTCAGTCAGGGGCGATGGTGAAGTGGTTGGTATTGCTATTGCTGTCGAAGGTTGGTCCGGGTATTTCCCGATAGCGCACGAAGCCGGAGGGAACATGGACCGGGGCTTGGTATTAGATTGGTTCGAAGAAGTTTTACACACCGATGCAACAAAAATATTTCACAACGCCATGTATGATGTTTCTTGGATTAGATCACTAGGGTTCCAAATCCGTGGTGGTATTATTGACACCATGATTGCAGCAAGTTTAGTTAACGAAAACCGTTGGAGTTTTACCTTAGATTCTATTTCTAAAGAATTTATTGGCATGGGTAAGAACGAAAAGATTCTAACTGATGCGGCCAAAGCATGGGGTGTCAACCCTAAAGCAGAGATGTGGCGATTACCCGCACCGTTGGTAGGTGAGTATGCCGAACGTGATGCTGAGGTAACACTAAAATTATGGCATGCACTACAACACGAGATTACCCAGCAAGATCTGTGGGACGTATTTAACATGGAGACAAATTTATTTCCGTGTCTAGTGGACATGAAATTTAAAGGCGTACGAGTAGACGCCGAGAAAGCTGCAGCGTTAAAAAAACAATTAACTAAAACCGAAAAAGATTTACACCAGGACATAAAAAAACTAATTGGTTTCGAGGTAGAGATATGGGCGGCATCGTCAATACAAAAAGCATTTGACAATCAAAAGATACCATACGATCGCACTGACAAAGGCGCACCGAGTTTTACCAAAAACTTTTTAGCTACACATCCGCACGAATTACCAAAACTAATTAACGAAGCTAGAGAAATTAATAAAGCCAACACCACGTTTATCGAGACAATTTTAAAACACGAACACAATGGTAGAATCCATAGTGACATCAATCAGATCCGCTCTGATGATGGCGGTACCGTGACCGGACGATTTAGTTATTCTAACCCCAACCTCCAGCAAATCCCGGCACGACACAAGGAACTCGGCCCGATGATTCGATCTTTATTTATACCGGAGCAAGGTCATAAGTGGGGTTGCTTTGATTACTCGCAACAAGAACCAAGAATAGTTGTACACTTTTCGTCACTCTTAAAACTAGAAGGGTCATCCATGATTGTCGATCAATATAATAATGGTGAAGCAGACTTTCACCAGATGATCGCGGACATGGCTGGCATCGAACGGAAGCAAGCGAAAACTATTAACTTAGGTTTGATGTATGGCATGGGTAAAAATAAACTGATGGCCGAGTTAGGCTTATTAAAAGAAGCGGCGGAAGATTTAATTAAAACCTATCACCGCAAAGCCCCGTTTGTAAAAATGTTATCAGAAGCCGTGACACGACGGGCTGAGGACAGTGGTAAGATCCGCACGATTGGTGGACGCTTATGTCATTTTGATATGTGGGAGCCGCATGGGTACGGTATTAAGAAAGCCTTGCCGCATGCTGACGCCTTAAGAGAACACGGACCGGGGATTAAACGTGCGTTTACGTACAAAGCATTAAATAAATTAATTCAAGGTAGTGCTGCGGACATGACCAAGAAAGCAATGTTAGCACTGTACGAGGAAGGTGTCATACCGCACATACAAATACATGATGAACTTGACATCTCAGTAGATTCACCGGAGCAAATAGAAAAAATTATTAACATTATGGAAGACGCCGTACAACTAGAGGTGCCAAATAAAGTAGATTATGAAGAAGGTGATAGCTGGGGAGATATACATTAGTAATGCCGGTAGTTAAATTGATCAAAAAACCACCGGCATATGAAGGTGAGAAGATTATTTTAAAATATATTAATATAAAAACTTGTCAAATAAAATAAAATGACTATATTATCCCATAGTATAACACAAACAAGGAGAAAAATAATGCCAGATACAAGTAGATTTAAGTCGGTTTCGGTGTCCACAAGTACACATAAGCACCTGGAATCATTGGCTAAATCACGTTTCGAGGTGCCGGTCAGCATTCAGAAAGTAATAGAGTTTCTATTAGCTAAAGAATTAAAGGTCAAAAAACGTGCCAAAGCTAGTTGAGACTATTTGCCCACGCTGTGATGGCAACGGCTATATTCGCATTCCACCAGTAGTTGCTGGGGTGTTTGATAAGGCAACCGAAGCTGATTGTCCAATGTGTGAAGAAGTAATTACACACATGGGTCAACGTATTACCATACATAATGGTTATGTAATGTTGCCGATAGAAGACACGCGCAAGAATATAGAAGGGGGGCGCGAATCAAAAATTAAATGGTCAGGTGAGACGTTGCCGGAAGTAGGGAAAGAGTAATGCCACTAAACCCGGAGGATGAATACGGATGGTAACAACAGCACTTACAATGCAGCGCATCAATAACTGTCGCGACATGCTAACACAAGCACAATGTCCGCGTATGCGGTTGATGTGGAAACGCAATTACGAAAAACTATTAAAAAATTATTGGGAGGAACAAGGTGAAAGAATACTTAGGGCCGCTGGCAAAATACATTAATCTTATCTTACTGTTGATAATTTTACATTTTTGCATAACAGTTATGGTTGTAAATTTTAGATATATTGATAGACTGAATGATACAATAGACACAATGTGGCACGAGATAGAACAGGTGAAAGATACGAATATACAACTGTACCAATTTATCGAGGAACACGGGAATGACATTACAGGACGATAAAATTATGCGACATGAGATTCCGAATAGGATGATGAGTACCACTTTCACTTTACCGATCGACAATCGTAAAGTAATTGGGATTGTCAACTATACTGCGGGTGCTGAGGGTATTACGCCACTAGCCTTTTGGGTAAAAATTAAACCAACGGATTCTTATATTGACCGCGAACTACGCGCGTCCGGTAAACTAATCTCACGCTGTCTACAACACGGTGAAGATTTAAAAGAGCTAGCAGAAACGCTATCCCAAGATAATATTATCGGCCAAATGGTAAACTACTTTAACAAGAATGTAGAAGAGATCATCATGGGCATCAAGTCAGATAAAAAACAACGCATGCTGTCAACAGATCCGTATGCGTCGCAGATGAAGGAGTAACTATGGCTAAAGACGGCGCACATTACCCTACGAAAAAATTTAAAGAAAACTTTAACAGCATCTTTAAACCTAAGAAGAAAAGTATTAACTTAAGTCCGAAGACAACGAAAAAATTTTTAGAGGAAATAAGCAATGAAGACGACAGAAGAAATTGAGATTATCTGGATTCCCGAAGAGGAAGCGAAAAATTCGTTAACGATACAAAACGAGCAAGGCGTCAATGAACTGGTAGACTTACCAGCCAGCACCGTCGATCGTATCTGTAAGAAGAAGTTTGGCCACACTAACTGGGCCCGTATGGGGGCTATATTCCCCGAAGAGTTGGGTCGCAACCCGCATGAAATAGATTACCTAGAAGGTATTGTGTATTTTAAAAACTCGAGAATGGTGTGAAATTAATTAGGAAGTATGATTATCCCTCTAGTACCCGCGCTAGTATCGAAGGTCTTCGACATTATAATGTTGATGGCTCTACAGAACGGTTACCCTCGGTTACGACGGTTCTTGGTGAAACTCAGGAGCAGAGTAAACGAGATTCTTTACAGCGATGGCGACAACGAGTCGGAGTAGAGGAAGCTAAGAAAATTACACACGCAGCCGCGACGCGCGGTACGTCTATGCATATGTACCTGGAGAAGTATTGTCTGGGTGAAGGCTACTTAGATCTAACAGATACCGGTAATGTGGCCAAACATATGGCAGAATGCATCGTGGACCGCGGGATTGATAACAGACTTACAGAGATATATGGTAATGAGGCTACGCTTTACTATCCAGGATTATATGCTGGTAGTGTCGATTTAGTTGGACAACATGATGGCGACATTGCTATCATCGATTTCAAGCAGACTAATAAACCGAAACAAAGAGAATGGATCGGGGATTATTTTCTGCAAATGGCGGCGTACGGTATGGCTCATGATGCAGTTTACGGTACAACTATTGAGAAAGGGGTGATTTTGATGTGCTCAAAAGACTTATACTATCAAGAGTTTACGATAGAAGGAGAAGAGTACAGGAAAGCAAAACATGAGTTCCTACGCCGTCTCGATCAATTTTATACAAGAGGTTAATATGTACTGGGTTATTACAATAATGTTAATGTTCCATGGCACTGATACTACAATAGAGCGAGAATACAAGGTTAAAAGCTTCCAGGACGACTGGTCCTGTCATGAGTTTATTCACGAAAACAAGATTTTGTTGATAGGTCAGCACATAATTGACTATGGGGATAACCTAAAAAGCTTTGAGCTATTCTGTGAGAACCGTTATGGAGAAGAAGTGTGACATTTATGCAACACTTACCATGCCGTGCCTATAGTGGAGATTTGACCCTAGCATGTTCATTTTGCACGAACGTTTCAAACACGCGGTAGTGGTGGTAATTAAGTTAAATATATGATTTTATTAAAGAAACACTCTACCACGCATCTACCGTTCTACTTTTGTCCCGGTAGAGTACAATCAATTTTTCCCAGTTTTTTCACACTTGGCGCGATAGAGTTTTTTCTCCAACTTTTTTTAACAGTGGGGGGTCAAATCCCCACTATACCACGACCTAAAACTAGGATATATTAAACTATGAGTAATGAGATACCACCTATGGTGAATGTAGTATGGTTAGATACCAACGAATGCAGTATGTCTACATGGCAAAGCAAAGAAGAGTTGTTAGATAGTAAATTTTGTACAGTTGATTCACTTGGTTATCTTATAGCTGATAAAGAGGATTGTGTAATCATCGCCGGCGACAAAGATACTTACAATAAAGACGATATTTATGGTAGAGCACAAGTAATACCCAAAGGTGTAGTGCTAGACATACAATTCTTATCCAAAAATGAAGACAATAACTGAAGATATCCTAGACTGGTCTAAAAACTTTATAGAAAAACCTAATGAATATTTAGGTAATGTACCAGTTTGTCCTTATGCAGCCAAAGCTAGGCAAGATAACGCTTTGAAAGTATTGGAAGTAACTAAAGATTACAACCTTATAGACAAGATTGTTGAAGGCACTGAGTTAATTAAAGACCCTAAAACAGATATAGTTATTGTTGCCTGTAGTGATATACATATAACTGTTGAAGAACTAAACATACTTATACAAGGCTATAATGTAGTGTTTGTACCACAAGACATATACCTGATGGCGTCACACCCTTACGACGACGAAGAAGATGAACCGGTAGAGTTTTTAGAAACAGATAATTGGGAACCAGATAATCAATTTTTAATGGTATTGATACAAAATTTTGATAAACTAGAAAGAGCTAGTGACATGATGCGTAAAAAAGGCTACTATGATAAGTGGCCACTAGATTATTATGATGGCACAGTAAATAAACGAAAATCTTATAGGAGATATAGACATGGTAGGCATGAAAAAAAGAGTTAAAGCTATGGGTGGCGGCGCTATGAAAAAAAGAATGAAAAAGGGTGGCCTTACAGGTGGGCAAACTAAACTTGATAAAAACAAAGACGGTAAAATAGATGGTAAAGATTTTGCTATGTTAAAAAAGAAAAAGAAAAAAACAACTAAAAAAAGAGCTAAAGCTATGGGCGGCGGCATGATGAAAAAAAGAATGAAGCGTGGAGGACGCGCTAAATAATGGCTAAAAAAGATACACACGTAACTAAAGACGGACGTACGGTAAAAAAAGGTCTGTACTATTACATGAACCGAGCTAAGAAAAAAGGCACGAGTAAAAAAGGCAAAGGCACTGTTACTGATAAAGCTCTAGCAAGATCAGCTAAAACTGCTAAGAAACCAGTTAAGAAAAAGAAAGCTTAGTACAATGGCTATGTCTCGGGGGAGCATACCAAAAACCACAACGGGCAAGGGAGCAAACTATCGTAAGACTAAGTCTGGCGCTGGTATGACAGCTAAAGGCGTGCGTGCGTATAGACGTGCAAACCCTGGTAGCAAACTTAAGACAGCAGTAACTGGTAAAGTTAAAGCCGGCAGCAAAGCATCAAAAAGAAGAAAATCTTATTGCGCTAGGTCCGCTGGTCAGTTAAAAAATAGTTCTGCAAAAACTAAAAACGATCCTAACTCTAGAATAAGACAAGCTAGAAGAAGGTGGAAATGCTAACTTAAATTTGTCGGGGGACACAATGAAAAAATTATTATTTGGTACAATCATAGCAACAACATGGCTAATTTTTATTAGTTCTGTAAGTGCAGACGTAACTGGTGCGGGAGCAACAACAAACGATCAAACAACTTCTGGATCATCATCAAGCAACACTGCTATTACTGGAGGTTATCACAGTGAGGCTAGCACTACATATGCTACAGGGGCTTCGTCAAACACAACTACTAACAACGAGACAAACAATAATTCTTACACTGGTGATACTAGAACAGTAAATTCTGCTAATGCACCAGCATTAAGCAACATGTCGCAAGACGTTTGTACTATTGGCGTTGGCGTTGGTGGCTCTAGTTTTTCTTTTTCTGCAAGCATTGGTACTTACAAAAGAGATATAAATTGTGAACGTTTAAAATTAGCGAAGGCTCTTCATGACATGAATATGCGAGTAGCATCGATTGCATTATTATGTCAGTCACCGATGGTGTTCGAGGCGATGGCACATGCCGGTACGAGTTGTCCCGCATATGGGTTGATAGGCACTGAAGCTGAAGAGTATTGGAAACAATATCCAGAACTTAGACCAGACTTTGAAGAGTATACAAAAAATCTTAAATACACGACACGTGTTGATGATCAAAAACTAGAAGAGTTGGAACAAGAAGAAAATGCTAGCAATCAGATTAATTATTCTGGCGGTACTGTTAAACTCGGTAGCGAGTAAAGCAGACACTGTAATAGAAGTTGATACACCCAACCCGGGAGACACCTCTACTACTATAACCTATTACACAGGAACTATTACAACTACGAGTAACTTAATTTCACAAGTTTGGAATGATGGTAGTTGGGTAGGCACACAGTTTCCAGATAGTTCAGATCTTTCTGAAAACATATTTATTACTGGCAAACATCAAAAATATTTAGAAACTACAATAAACAGCACAGATCTAATGACAGAGGACGAAATCAAAAGAGGTTTTACGTCAAACTTTGGTGTTGAGGCACGTTGGTGGAATAATCAAGCGTCAACTTTTACCATGTATCAAACTGCCACTGATAATCTAGGTAATACCACCACACAAACTACACTGTTTGAAGACACCACTAACTACAACTATAAGTTTAATCCATACGCCAACACTTTAATTATAGCACCTGATGAAAATTTAACTCACGGCACATTAACAGCAGGTTTTAGTTTTGACATACAAGGCTCAGCCACGTACAACGGAGGGCACGTAGGTGTTGATTTGCGAAACCCTACACTAAAAATTGATTATGAAACTTTAACACAAACCAGTGTTACAACAATAGAGTATTGTTATCAAAAAAACCCACCAACTTGTCCAGGCCAAGATGAAATAGCTGCGGTTGAAGAAATAATAGATAGTATTGATGTAGAAACTATAGTTGAAGATATAATTATAGATGAAATAGACACCTATGTTCCAGAAACAATTGTCTATGTACCAGAAGAGATAGAGTTAGATGAGATAGATTATTATGAAATACCCCCTATTACATTTGAAGTAGCATATATTCCTGATGTAGAAACAATTATAGTTATGGACACACCTGATGTAGACATGGACATAGACATGGGTATACCGGATATGTCAATAGATACTTATGTTGACTTAGGTATGCCAGAAGAAGTAGACATGGAAATGTTTGATATGGAAGTGGTGGATACTGATGAATTAGTGTCAATGTTTACCAGTGAGCCAGAAATTATCGAAGAGGCACCTATTGAAGAAATAACAGAACCTGTTATGATGGCAGCAACAGAGCCAGAGACTATATCTGAGCCAGAGCCAGAACCAATACCAGAAGATAAACCCATGCAAGAAACGGTCATGGAAGAGGAACCTGTTAATGAACCAGAACCAGAAACCAAACCAGAAGTTGAAGAGCAACCCAGCAGCGAAGAGTTTGCTGCAGACGAACCAACACCAGAGCCAGACAGTCCCGAACAAGAAGAAACTATCGAGGAGCCAGTTGAGTCAGAACCTGAGCCAGCAGTGGAAGAAGATATAGAACCAGAAGTTGTTGAAGAAAAACGTAAAGTTAATATTGATGTAGCTAAAATAGAACAAGCTATTAAAGAACAAGTTACCAACAAAATACAACAGATTGCAGCTACACTAGACGTGGTTAGTGAGGTATTGAGTAGAGAAATAACAGCACAACAACCAGATTTATCAAGCTACACTGCTTTGAATGCAGCCATGATAGATAACAGGCAGCTACCAGGCGGCAACCCTGCTTTCTTTGACCAGATCAGTCTTGAAAGTTATAACAAAACTATTTATAATGACCCCACTAATATACTTGCAATGATAGGTGTTGATCCAGTTGTAGAGCACACTAAAAAAGTAAACTCAGCTAGAAACAAAACTAATGAAGCATATTATATATTGAAAGCACTAATGGAGGCACAAAATGTTCAATAAACTTACATCAGCGGCAGCACTTTTTGCAGCCATCACCGGAATAGGTGGAGGTTTTTATGCATGGGGTGAATTCCAAACTAGATTATTTGCAATAGAGAACAAAGACTATGTAGTTAATGAGACTGTAGACCTGTCAGGTATACAAGAACAAATAGCGGACCTTGCAAAACAAATAGCAATCATAGAAGCTAAGGTTAATTTTACTGATGCAAAAGTAGAAGAGCTAAAAGCAGAAGCAGCTAACCCTTTTAATTAAGATGAAGCTATCAGACTCGACACAAATTTCGTTACCGGCGCGTAACTTATTGGCTATACTTGCAGCTGTTGCAATCGGTACAATGAGTTATTTCACTATTGTTGAGAGGCTTAACAGCATTGAAACTACACTACAGCTTATGGAGAAAGACATCGAAGCTGCTAATATTTTTATTGAAGGTGTCCCCAAAGGTGACATGGTCAGTCCACAAGTCCAAGAGCTCTACATGTTGGTTGAATACTTATCAACTAATGTAGAAAAATTAAAAGAACAAATGGAAGCAGAGATTCCATTGATACTTAAAAACGAAATGATCATACAGTTTCACGAAGACAGACTTATAGATCTAGAAGAGAGAAAGAATGGGAATCATTGAAACAGTTATTATACTTAGTTTGTACGTCTATGACGGTGGTAATAAAAATATAGAAGGCTGGTATCACCAGGACAACCTTAGCACATGCCTAGCGGCTAAGCGTACAGCAGAGAGAAACTCCGGCAACCAAGTCCAATACACCTGTTCATTAGAACAATGCGAAATGAAGACCGATCAAACCGGTGTCAAGCATTGTGATAAAATAATAAAATAACTTGTAATCTTTAGTAAAGTTACTTATATTTACCTACATGGGACTACCCAAGCTATTAACAGAACAACAAAAGAAATTTTGCGAGCTATTGGTTTATAATGAAGGACGTAAAACACCTACAGAATGTGCAAAAGAAGCTGGCTATGCTGAGGGATCGTGTCATGTCCGCGCTTCTGAACTTCGTAACCCGAATAAATTCCCCCTTGTTGTTAAATATATTGGCGAGCTCAGGTCAGAAATCCAAAAAAAATATGAGGTTAGTTTTGAGAGACATATCACAGAACTCGGTCGCATACGCCAAGAGGCTTTGGCAAAGGGAGCGTTCTCGGCAGCTACAAATGCAGAAGTTGCGCGAGGCAAAGCAGCAGGACTCTACATCGAACAAAAAATAATACGTACCGGCAAACTAGAAGACATGTCTATCGAAGAGCTAGAGAATAAGATGAAGAAGATATACAAAGAGAATGAAGTATTAATTAATGGTGAGTTTACTGTACTTGATGACACAACCAAAGAACCTTACAAAACATTTAACACAGACGAAGGCACTGAGTGAGAAAAGCCAAGTTACACACAGAGCACGTTGCTGGTCCACCTAAACGAACATCTATTGGTAATAGTATTAGATCCAAACCTAAGAACAAACACAAACGTAGACAATATAAAAAATATAAAGGTCAAGGCAGGAGATGTAACTAATGAAAAAAGAATCTAGATATGGTCCGATGGATAAACAATTAAGATCTGGCTATCTACACTATACTACTAAATCTCTAGTACAAATACTGGAAAAGTTTTGTGAAAGCCCTGTTGGTGCTGATGCAAGAGTAATGCTCGTGCTTCCAGAGGGCAGAAGTCCAGCGCAAAAAGAGTTTAATGTCAGAGAAATAAAACTTATCGAGAACAAAATCATAGGCGCAAAAGAAAAATATAGGTGCGTTATTACGGTTGAGTAATTACTATGAAAGCCGAATCAAAACTTTGGCAAAAAGTTAAAAAAAATACACCTAATATTACCTGGACAAGAGTAGAGTCTTGGGCCAGTTTTGGCTTCCCTGATCTGGTTGGTTATACTGAGAACACTGGATTTTTTACAGTCGAACTAAAAGTAACGAAAAGTAAAAAGATAACCTTCTCACCACACCAAATTGGCTTCCATATTAAACACCCCACCAATACGTTTATCCTGATTGGCACCAACGATCCGAGCGCCCCGATACTTTATCCAGGGTCCGCAATCAAGGAGCTTGCTGCTTGCGGCTTGGAGCTTGCAGCTTGTCGCTTGCCGCTTGAAGCTTGGTCCGATCTAGAAAAGAACTTGCTGCTTGCAGCTTGCCGCTTGTAGCTTG
>Ga0181401_1000560_pt1 | contig 15577 bp, 12 predicted proteins | sample 24SPOviralmetaG_FD_130130 | JGI IMG/M metagenome (GOLD analysis project Ga0181401, IMG submission 130130) | Marine viral communities from the oligotrophic San Pedro Time Series (SPOT) site, San Pedro Channel, CA, USA - 24 SPOT_SRF_2011-07-20 | ecosystem: Environmental > Aquatic > Marine > Strait...
CGGACTCGGAATCTCTTAAAACCTCAGAGTTTAAACATAATGTAAGTAACTGCCGATTATGTACTTTGATTCTAGTTTAGGTTTATGTCCTGTATGTAGATATGTCCATGTTGGCGGAAACATTAGTAAACGACCTGCTTTTGGCCAAACTTCTAAATCGTATTCACTAAAAGAAGTTCTACCGTCAAAGTTACTATTTAAATATAAAAAGAATACTAAAAATCTTCTAGCACTATTATAGTCGCCTACATCTACATGTTCTTTAAATTCATCTTTATCATTAGGTAAATATCGTTTAAATCTTATCTCTTCAAAACCGTACTTATCTGGCCATTGTTTTTCTTTTATATTGCAATCTTGTTTATATCTATCAACATAAGGTCTCAACGTTTGATACAAACCGTTTACCATGTTATTCCAATCAGAGTGTTGATTGATATTAATTTCTGTAAAGTGTCTATGATTATTTAAATCTGTAGCTACTTGTTGGTCTTTATTAGACTCAAACTTTTCTATCAGTGTTTTACAATGTTCTTCAGGTAAAACATTATCATAGACTTTAATATATTTTTTCATATCATTATCTATAATAGATAGAAAATGTATCAGCACCATTCATATGACAAAATGATTGAGGTCTGATATAATGCATTTGTAGACCAGTTTTGTATTGTGTTTTAAAACCTGATTTACCTCTATATCTGTATCGTATCTTTTTTGCATGTTTTTGAGCTGATACTTCTTTAAAGTAATTTAAATATTTGATAGGTATATTTGAAGCAATACAACTACCAACAGGTGTTAAGTGTTTTAATAATAATGGGTTAACAACCCTTTCAAATATTCTTTTTTGTCTTGTTTTCATAGTATAGTTCTCCTTATTTTAAGTATAATGGACCTGTCCATTGAATTGCATAATTACCGTCAAGCACGTTACCTCTTGCAGAGTTTAAAGCAGGTGCATTGTAACCAGCGGCTTTCAATATATCACCTTTTTTAAAATGTTTAAAGTCTTCTTTTACAATAAAACAAAAAACACCAGTATCTTGTACAATTTTGATGTATTTCTTACCTTGTGAGATTTTTGTTTTAGAATCCCATTTATCAGTTTGTTCTAATGACCAACCTGTTAATTCTTTTTTACCATAACTAGTTGACATTGCAACATAGTCGGCTTTTGCACCAGCCATTAAAAATTTAATTCCTTCGTCTAGTGTTTCGCATTTTTGTGATACTTTAATCATAGTTATTGTCCTTTGTTAGTAGTTAATATAGTCATTATACCAGAAATAATCATAATTGTCAAGCAAATAATAAACATTGTCCAATTATCATTTCCCATACAATGTCCGCTACAATCCTCGATTGAACCAACTGCTAAAATAGCAGCCAGAATTGATGTTATACTAAAAAATGTATTCATAGTGTTTCCTTTCTAAATATACGAATATTATATCACAATCCAAAGTAGAAAGCAAGCAAAAAATACAAAAAATGAAGAAAAAATACGCTTTTTTTGCTGTCTGTTCGCTTTTTGTTCTTGTCTCTTGCTCAAAAACTGTTGAAAATTGCAGAATTACGCCGGATTACGAAAAAATTGGCGAATCAGTAGTAAAAAATAAAGAAAATATTAGCGAATCAGAGTGGCGAGCAGCTAATATGAGCTGTGACTTCTAATATAAATAGTTTTAACATGCAAAATTGTAAAAATTGCGGACATAACTGCCATTGTGGAACATCCTGTACACAGGAACACAAAGATGGCGATAATAAAGACATTTTGATACTTTGTTGTAATAATTGTCGTTGCGATTCGTACATTGATGAAGAAAAATATAATATAGAAAGTTAAAATATGCCAAAAATGAGATTATTTAAGTTTTGGAACGCTGATGGCGTTGAAAAAGAAAAAGAAGATATAAGTTTAAAAAAAGCAGTAAGGTCTGTACAAGATAATTTTAAAGACAAGATGATTAGTGTTGAATATATCAGTAAAAAAGGTAAAGAGATGTGTCATTCAATCGTAATACCAATTGGTAGAAAATTAAGACAATCAATTTTACAAGAAAAAAGAAGATTAGCATTAAAGGCTAAAAATGCCGGCAATTAGTAGAGTAGGTTTAGATCAACATGTAGGACATGCTAGTCCTACACCTAACCCATTTCATCAAACTCCTTATGCAACAGGTTCAGAAAATGTATTTACAAATGGTGCAAAAACTGTAAGAGTAGGAGATACCACTTCATGTGGTGATCCAGCGGACGCAGGTAGCCCAAATGTTTTTATTAATGGTAAAAAAGTGCATAGAAAAGGTGACGCAACAGCTGGTCATGGATCCTGGGTTGCAAATAGTTCAGCTTCTGGTTCATCAAATGTTTTTGCAAATGGTTAGATAATCATTATAAATATTACAGTTATGTCAATATACGATTCACAATCGCAAAGTAAAAGTACAAGAAACTCTAGAAAGTTTAGAGATATTGATTTAGACTTTGGTAGAAACACAGTTACAAATGATGTAAATGTTGTTGAAGATGTAATTGCTGTAAAAAGGTCAGTAAAAAATTTAATACAAACTAATTTTTATGAGAGACCATTTCAACCAGAATTAGGATGTGGCATAAGAGAATTACTTTTTGAAAACTTTACACCAATGACAAGAGTTTTCTTACAAAGAAAAATAGAAGAGGTCATAGTTAACTATGAGCCTAGAGTACAATTACAAAATGTTACTGTTGATGATGACCAAGATAGAAATAGACTAGTAGTTGATATATATTTTTATGTAGTAGGTGTACCAGGTCCTCAAGTAGTGCAAACATTTTTACAAAGGGTAAGATAATAAATGTCGAACAAAATAATAGTTTCAGATTACGACTTTGACGCAATTAAAATTAACTTAAAAAGTTTTTTACAAGGTCAATCAGAATTTCAAGATTACGATTTTGAAGGTAGTTCTTTAAATATTCTTTTAGATATATTATCTTACAATACACACTACCTTGCTTATTTAGCCAACATGGCAACAAATGAATTATATCTTGACAGTGCAGATATAAGAAACAATATTGTATCATTAGCAAAGATGATTGGTTATACACCATCATCACCAAGATCACCTATGGCTTCTATTGATGTTACGCTTAATAATGCAACAGGCACAAGTGTTACAATGTCAAAGGGTACGGTGTTTACTACCAATGTTGATGATGTTTCATATCAATATGTAACAAACTCCGATATTACAATTACTCCATCAAATGGTGTTTATAAATTTTCTAGTGTTCCTGTTTACGAAGGAACTTTAGTAACTTTTAAATATACGGTTGACGTAAATGATGTTGACCAAAAATTTATTATACCTACAGAAAATGCTGATACATCAACATTGTTAGTTAAAGTACAAGAAAGTTCAAGTGATACTAAAACAAATACTTACACATTAGCAGGTGGTTATAATAATGTTACATCTAGTTCAAAAGTTTATTTTATACAAGAAGGCAAAGACGGAAGATATGAAGTTTATTTTGGTGATGGTGTGAATGGTCAATCTTTGTCAGACGGAAATATCGTAATTTTTGAATATATTGTTACAAATAAAACATTGTCAAATAGTGCAAGTTCTTTTAGTTTATCAGGCACAATTGGTGGATTTTCAAATGTTACAATATCTACCATATCAAGTTCACAAGGTGGTTCTGAAAGTGAAACAAATGAATCAATCAGACACAATGCCCCTTTAAATTATGCAGCTCAAGAAAGAGCTGTAACAACAACTGATTATGAATCTTTAGTTAAACAAATTTATCCTAATGCATTATCAGTAAGTGCGTGGGGTGGTGAAGATGATGAAACACCAAGATACGGTATTGTAAAAATAGGTATTAAAGCAGCTTCTGGTTCAACACTTACAGAAACAACTAAACAATCTATTATAGATTCATTAAAACCCTATAATGTAGCTTCTGTATCTCCACAAATTATAGATCCTGAAGTAACTTCGGTTTTAATTACATCAAATGTAAAATATGAATCTGCTTCTACAACAAAATCTGCTGATACATTAAAATCAGATGTAATAACAACTTTAACAAATTACAATACTGATACTTTACAAAAATTTGATGCTATCTATCGTCATTCAAAATTAACTGGTTTAATTGACGGAACTGATACAAGTATTTTATCAAATATAACAAATATTAAAATTAGAAAAAATTTTACACCTACATTATCTTCATCTACAAAATATGATATATATTTTAGAAATGCATTATTTAATCCTCATTCAGGCCATAACATGTCAGGTGGTGGTATATTAACTTCAACAGGATTTAAAGTAACGGGTAGTGATGTAGAACAATTTTTAGATGATGACGGTAATGGTAATGTTAGAAGATATTTTTTAGCTTCAGGTGTTAGATCATACTCAAATGAAACACAAGGTACAATTAATTATTCAACAGGACAAATTACACTTAACTCGTTAAACGTTTCATCTATATCTAATATAAGAGGTTCATCATCTACAAATATTGAAATAACAGTAACTCCTAATTCAAATGATATTGTACCAGTAAGAGATCAAATTGTAGAAATAGATGTAGCAAATTCAAATATTAGTTTATCACCTGATACATTTGTAGGAGGTTCAGCTGATGCTGGTGTAGGTTATACAACAACATCAAGTTATTAATGAGCAATGGCAAAATTTAATGAAAAAATTTCTACAATACTTAACAGCCAACTACCAGAATTTGTTGTAGCTGATCATCCTAAATTTGCACAATTTTTAAAAACATATTATCAATTATTAGAATCTGCTGAATTATCTTTTTCAAGTGTTCAAGCTACAGACGGTATATTATTACAATCAGAAACAGGTCAAACAAACAATTTAGTTTTAGACTCTAGTCGTAAAGATACAGCTAGAACACTATTAGACGCCGGCGATAAAATACTTTTAGAAGAAACTCCTGTAGGAACATTTACTAGAGGTGAAACAATAAAAGGTCAAACATCAGGAGCAACAGCAGTTGTTATTGCAGAAAATTCAGATCCTTTAAAAATAATTATTTCAGCACAGGATAAATTCGGACTTACTGAACAAGTTGTAGGACAAAGTTCAGGTGCTACAGCAACTATTAAAAATTACAAACCAAATCCTGTAAATAACATTGTAGATTTAATTAATTTTAGAGATCCTGACGGTGTTATTAATCACTTTTTATTTAACATGCGAGATGAGTTTCTTGCAACTTTACCAGAAAATTTAGCAACAGGTGTTAATAAAAGAAATTTAGTTAAAAATATTAAATCACTTTATAGGTCTAAAGGTTCAGCTCGTGGCCATGAAATGTTTTTTAGAATATTATTTAATGAAGCATCCGAAACAATTTATCCTAGAGAACAAATGTTTAAAGCTTCAGATGGTCAATTTGATTCATTAAAAGTATTAAGAGTAATTGCTTCTGTAGGTGACGCTAATCAATTAATTGGTAGAACAATTACAGGTCAAACTTCTAGTGCGACTGCTATTGTAGAAAATACATCAACTTTTCAAATTGGTGCCTCTACCGTTACTCAATTAATTTTAAATGATGATAGTATAAATGGTACTTTTACTGTAGGTGAAGAAATACAAGGTACAACTACAGATGAAGATGATTACTTTATTAAAGCAAATGTTACAGGTATTCCAGGAACAAAAAATATTACTAATAATGGTTCATTAAATTCAGTTTCAGATGTAATAAATGTAACTGCAGGTGGGCAAGGTGCATTATTTCAAGTTGAAGAAATAGGACCGGGCAGTGTAACAGATGTTATAGTTGATGATAAAGGTACAGGTTATGAAATAGGAGATCCTTTAGTTTTTACGAATACAGGAACAAATGGTAACAATGCTTCTGGATTTGTAAAAATTGTAAATGGTGGTATTGCTGATCAAAACGGTAACACATCTTTAGCCTCAGGCGTAGAAGATAGAATTGTATTAGAGGATGCAACAACTGAAGGTGATCAATATTCAGGTAATGTAATTATGCAAGAAAAATTTACAGGCCTGCAAACTGTTGAAGAAATATTTTTAATTAATGGTGGTAGTCAATACACATCATTACCTACTGTTAGTATAACATCTACAACTGGTACAGGAGCAACAGTAAGAGCATATGGTGACAACATAGGAAAAATTGAAAGATTAAAAACTGTTTCATTAGGTAGAAGTTATGAACAATCGCCTACTCCACCTATTTTAGGTTTCTTTAATAACATGATTGTAACAAATGTTGTTTTACCTTTTGCAACTGGTGATACAGTTACAGGTGGCACATCATCAACAACTGGTACTATTCATAGATTAGATGTTAGTAGAGGATTATTAGTAATTAAATCTGTATCAGGAACATTTGCTATTAATGAAACAATTACATCATCAGCTGGAGGAACATGCGTTCTTAAAAAATTAGATGTTGCAACAGCAACAGTAAATGTAGTATCTGTAGCTGATACAGACGGTGCGTTTATAAGTGAAAAAGGTAAAATTTCTGAAACTACAATGAGAATACAAGATAGTTTATATTATCAAGATTATTCTTATGTAATAAAAGTTGGTCGTTCAATAGCACAATGGCGTGACTCATTTAAAAAAACAATGCACACAGCAGGATTTTATTTTACAGGTCTTGTAGATATTGAATCAAGAATAACAGTTACAGCAAAAGGTCCTGTTAAAGGTGTTACTTCAGGACTTGAAGAAAGTCCATTGTTATCACTTGTTAATACATTATTTACAACTGTCTTTGGTAGAAGATTAGGAACAAATACAGATGGCACATCTTTAAGAGCTAATGCTCATATTGGTGGTAATATTGATGCTGGTAATGATTACAGAGATCCTTTTGCAGCTAACACTAGAGATTTAACAATATCTAGACCAGGTTTAACAATTGATTATTTAAGTAGACCTAGAAATTTAATTACAGATAATTCAGGTGTAACACACCATGTTAAAAGTGGTTATGCATATGCTGGACCTAGATATGGTACTTTAAATAGATTTGCTAATACTGCATTTGGTCAAACATCACCAAAATCTTTTGCAAATTCATTTCAAAATTTAAATAGATTAAAAGTAACTGGCACAAAGACTGACCTTGACGGACAAGCAGTGCCTATATTTTTGTTGACTTCTAATGAACACGGTAAAAAATTAAGTACAAAATATGCTTTACCTACTATAATAAGAGATGAAGATGGTACTTTTGATAGTACAACTGGTAAATTTAGTTCAACACAAATAACATTTGATAACTCAAATGTGTTATAAATATAGTAGGAGACTTAATGGCTAAACAAATATTAAATATCGGATCAAGTGCAAATGATGGAACAGGCACAACCCTACGTGCTGGTGGTGATTTAATAAACGATAACTTTAACGAAATTTACACAACTTTTGGTAACGGTACTACTTTATCAGTAGCTGCCATAGCTATACCTCATAAAATAGGTGGAACAAACTTTACAAACTCTTTATTAATTGGTCATTCAACTACAGGAACTTTAAATAATGCTAATGAAAATCTTGGAATTGGTGCAAATGCTTTAGATGGTTTAACTTCTGGAGATGGAAATGTTGCTTTAGGATATGTTGCTGGAACAAGTGTAAATACTGGTACTCATAACACGCTTGTAGGTCATAGTGCTGGTGGTGCATTAACAAGTACAGGCAGAAATACTTTTATTGGATCTGGTGCTGGTTCAAGTGTTAATAGTGGACAAAGAAATACCACTCTAGGACATTTTGCTGGTCAAAATATTACAAGTGGATCAGGTAATGTAATGCTTGGTTCAAGCATGACAGCTGATAGTGCAACAGGAAACAGACAATTAAAAATTGGTGGTAATGATGGTTCAACAACTACGACTTGGCTTTCTGGAGACAGTTCGGGCAATTTAACAACTGTCGGTGATGTAACTTTAGCAAACAACAAGAAAGTAATTTTTGGTGATGCTGGAGAAAATATAGTAGGTAATGGAACAGCTATGACAATAGCATCCAGTCAAAATATTACTTTAGACGCCGCTGGTGACATTACATTAAACGCTGATGGTTCTATTATAAGTTTACAAGATGGTGCAACAGAATTTTTAAGATTACAACACGGTGGATCAAATAATGCAGTAATTAAAAATAATAATTCAGACGCTGATATAATATTTAAAGGTAATGATGGTGGTTCTGAAATTACAGCATTAACATTAGATATATCGGATGCTGGTTCTGCCACATTTAATAATAATGTAAATGTTGGTGGTAATGCTACTATTACAGGAAACTTAACAGTAAATGGAACAACTACAACTGTCAATTCAACGGAAGTTACTATTCAAAATGCTTTTGTATTTGAAGGTGCTACTGCTGATGCACATGAAACAACTTTAACGGTTGTAGACCCAACAGCCGATAGAACATTAACTTTACCTAATGAAAGTGGTGATGTTATTGTTGGTAAAAAAGAAGGAACTAATTTTACAGGCTCTTTAATAATTGGCCATTCAAATACTGGAACTCTAAGTAATGCTGACAGAAATGTTGCAGTTGGTATTAATGCCATGGATGCTATCAGTACAGGAGATGATAACGTATTTGTAGGTCATAACGCTGGTACTAAAACTACCACCGGAACAATTAATACTGGTATTGGTTCTGACGTATTATTCCAAAATTTGGTTGGGCAAAACAACGTTGCTGTGGGTTATCAGACTTTATACAACAACACAGGAAATCACAATACTGCAATTGGGAGAATGTCTGGTAGAAATATAACAAGCGGTAGTGGTAACGTAATAATCGGAGAAGTTGACGCTGCTTCTGCTACAGGAGACAGACAATTAAAAATCGCTGGTTATGATGGATCAACAACTACAACTTGGATTTCTGGAGATAGTAGTGGTGTTGTAACTGCTACATTAGCCGCAAATACTATCACATCTACACAATTAGCAAGTGCAACTACACTTCTAATATTAGATTCAAGTGGATCTACACTAAAAACAATAATAGGAGCAGGATCGTAAAAAATCATTATAAATATAAGTAAGGAATAAATATGCCAGCAATTATAACAGACAAATTTAGAATTCACAATAGTGAACAATTTTCAGAAGCATTTTCAGAATCTTCAGGAAACACTATGTATCTTGGTATTGGTAGACCTCAGGCATTTGCTACATCTACTAGAGCAGACGCAAGAACAAATAATGAGGGTACAGATACAGCTCCAGTAACTCCTTCAGATAATACTAGTTCACAAACAATTCCTTTTGATGATATGTTGGCAGCTAAAAAAATTACAACTTCAGATGTTGCTTTTGCAATACCTAGAAGAAATTGGGCAACAGGCACAACTTACGATATTTACAGACATGATTATGGAGATTTTGCAACAGGCACAACAACAGATATTACGGCAAATAGTGGTGCTTCAACTTTACATGACGCAAGTTTTTATGTAATAACAAGTGCTAAAAATGTTTATAAGTGTTTAGATAATGATAACAATACTGCTTCAACTGTAGAACCTACAGGAACAAGTGTAACAATTTTATCAACTGCTGACGGTTATAAATGGAAATACATGTACACTTTATCTGCTTCACAACAAGCAAACTTTTTATCTACAGATTTTATGGCAGTTTCAACAAACTCTACTGTATCAGCAGCTGCTGTTGATGGTGCAATAAATATTGTAAAAATTAAATCTGCTGGCTCAGGTGGTACAAATGGTACACATACAAATATTGATATTAGAGGTGATGGATCAGGTGGTAAAGTTTCAGTTACAGTTGCAGGTGGTGTTGTAACGGCAGTAACAGTAACAACTCCTGGAACAGGTTATACTTTTGGTACAATTAGTAATGCACAAATCGTATCAGCTGGTGCAACAAATTTAACAGGTGCAGAGTTAGATGTAATTATTGAACCAAAAGGTGGTCATGGTTTTAATGCAGTAGAAGAATTAGGTGGTTTTTATGTAATGATGAATACATCACTTGAAGGAAAAGAAACTTCAAACACAAGTGACTTTACTGTAGCAAATGACTTTAGAAAAATTACATTAATTAGAGATCCTAAATCTGGTGGTTCTGCTGCCTCAGCTACAACATTAAGAGCTACTAAAGCAGTTAATTTAACTGGTATATCAGGAACATTTACTGTTGATGAAGAAATTAATCAGGCATCAACAAATGCAGTTGGTAAAGTAGTAGAATGGGATTCAACTAATAAAATTTTATATTATATTCAAACAAGACATAATGATGAAGGCGTTGACGCAAACGGTAATCAAACAGCTTTTAGTGGCACAAATGTAATTACAGGTCAATCATCTAGTGCTAATGGTACACCAACAACTACGACTAGTACAATTAATAGCCAATCATTTACAAGTGGATATTCTGCTTCTGAAATTGACGCTGACTCTGGTGATATTCTTTATATTGAGAATAGAGCACCTATTACAAGAGCTGTTGATCAAACAGAGAATATTAAACTGGTTATAGAATTTTAGGAGAGTTAAATGCCAAGTCCGACTGACTTTAATCTCTCACCTTACTATGATGACTTCAATAAGTCAAAAAAGTTTCATAGAATACTTTTTAGACCGTCATTTGCTGTACAGGCTCGAGAGTTAACACAATCACAATCTATTTTACAAAATCAGGTAGAACAAGTATCAGACCATCTTTTTGAAAAAGGTGCAATGGTTATCCCTGGTGAAATAGGTTATAATGTAAATTACTATGCAGTTAAATTAACTTCATTTACAGACTCAGCTTCAGTAGGATTAACTCTTGCAGATTTTAATGATTTACAATTAACAGGTCAAACCTCAGGTGTAGTTGCAAAAGTAATTGGTGTATCGGTTACAGACGGTACAGACCCTAATACTTTATTTGTTCAATACGAAACTTCAGGTACAAATAATACATCAACTGCCTTTACACATGGCGAAACAATATCAGTTGCAACAACTTTATCAGGAACATCAACAACTGTTTCTGCTGTAGTAACTTCATGTCATACAGGTTCAGCTGCTTATGTGGCTGCCGGCACATATTACATAAATGGTTTTCATGTTGATGTTGCAGAGCAAACAATTATATTAGACAAATATACAAATACACCATCATACAGAGTTGGTTTATTAGTTACTGAATCATTTGTAACACCTAATGATGACTTATCTTTAAATGATAATGCACAAGGAACTTCAAATGTAAATGCTCCAGGTGCTCATAGATTTAAAATAGATTTAACTCTAACTAAAAAAGCATTAACAGCTACAGATGACGCAAACTTTGTTGAGTTGCTAAGATTAAAAGCTGGTATTATTCAAAACCAAGTTAGATCAACAGAGTATGCAGTATTAGAAGATACATTAGCAAGAAGAACATTTGACGAATCTGGTGACTATGCAGTAAGAGATTTTGATTTAGATATTAGAGAACATTTAATCAACGGTAATAACAGAGGTATTTACACTTCAGCTAAAGGTGGTTTAGAAACTAAATTAGCTGCAGGTATGGGAGCTGGTAAGGCATATGTCAAAGGTTATGAAATTGAAACTTTAAGTACGACTTTTGTAGATGTAAACAAAGCAAGAGATTTTGATACACAAAATAACTTTACAACTAGATTTGATGTTGGTAATTATGTAAACGTTACTAATATTTTTGGTGCGCCTGAAATAGGATTTGTAACTGGTTCTAAAGAAGCATTTAAAAGAATTAATCTTTATGATACTTTAACATCATCAAGAGGTACACAAAACACAGGTACAGGTGCTTCTATAACATCTATTGGTCGTGCTAAAGGAAGAGGTTTTGAATATGTAACAGGTGCTTCTTCATCACTTACATTTGCTAGTTCATCTTTAACAAGTGCTATTTACAAAAATTATCTATTTGACATTAATATGTTTACACATTTAAATGTTACGTCAAATACTGCATTTACAACTGGTGAAAAAATAACAGGTGGTACTTCAGGTGCGACTGCTACGGTTGAAAGTTTATCTACAACTACATCAAAAGCGATAACTTCAGGTAATATTACAGTAGCAAATCCGGGTGTAGTAAATTCAACAGGTCATGGATTAAAAGAAGGACAACAAATAAGGTTTTTATCACCTAGTTTCACAATAGGTGGAGCAGCAGTTTCGGCTAATGATGTATTTACAGTTAGAAATCCTAGTGCAAATCAATTTCAATTATTTGGCGCAGACGGAACAACATCACAAAACGTAACTGCCTTTACAAGTTCAGGAAATATAACACATGGTGTTGTAGTTGCTTCAAGTGTAAATGGTACTTTTGTTGCAGGTGAAACTATAACAGGTGCAACTTCAAGTGGTACAACAATAATTCAATCAGACACAGTTGGTTTTAAAGGCGTAAGAAGTTATGATTTTTCAGCAGTTAAGCAATTAGGTCAAACAGGTACACCAGGTTATACAGCTGATGTATCAAGAAGTTCTACTTATGGTGAGAGTTTACAAATTACTGGTAGTATATCAGTTGCAAATAGTGGTGTAGCTGTAACAGGTTTTGGTACTTTATTTAATACAGAATTAAAAGTTGGTGATGAGATTACTATTTCTACAGACGCAGGTGGATCAGTAACTAAAATTGTAGAAGCTATTATATCAGATACAAGTTTGACATTATCAGCTGCCGTAGGTGGTAGTGATGTATCAACTAAAACTATTGCAACAAGAAATAGAGGTAAATTACAAGATCAACAAAAAAATATTACTATATTTAATTTACCTAACAAAGCAGTTAAAACTTTAAAGACTACAAGCAATTCAGGTATTACAGATACAAATTATACTGTTAGACAACAATTTGTAAAACAATTATCTTCAGGTACAGTTTCGATAACAGCAGGTACAAATGAAACTTTTGCAGGTTTAAATGAAAGTGATTTTGTAGTTTCAATTCAAGCAATAAATTCAGCAAGTGCAGGAGCAAACGGAGATATTTTAAGTTTAACAGGTAACAATGCTCAAGGTGGTGCAATTTTCACATTAAGCACTTCACCAGCTAATAAAACTTTAACTTTAAATTTTGGTACTGCTTATGCAGACGCAGAATTGCAAATTATTGGCACAATTAATAAATCGGTAGCAGATTCAAAATCAAAAACATTAGTTAATGCAACTCCACAAATTCAAACTTTAGCAGCCGTAACAAAACAAGGTGGAATTAGTTTAGGTAAGGCAGATGTGTTTAGAATTAATAATATTTTTATGGCGCCTGACTTTAGTACAGTTGCTACAACATCACATACAAACGTTACAGATAGATTTGAGTTAGACAATGGTCAAAGAGATAACTTCTATGACATTGGTAGAATAAAATTAAAACCTGGTGAATTAACACCAACAGGAAGATTACTTGTTAACTTTGATTTCTTTAATCATGGTCCAGGTGACTATTTTGATGTTGACTCATATTCAGGTGTTGTTGATTATTCAGCTATACCTAGTTACAGTTCAGACACTACAGGTAGAAATTATAATTTAAGAGATTGCTTAGATTTTAGACCAAGAGTTGATGACGCAAGTACAATTAATTCAGGTGGTCAAGATAGAAGTTTTGATGGCACAGGTGCTTCTACAGTAAATGTAATAAAATTTAATGATGATGTAAATACAGATTTTGAGTTTTATTTACCTAGAATTGACAAAATATTTTTAGATAAAGACGGTAAGTTTAAAGTTGTTGAAGGTGCTTCATCATTAGATCCACAAGTTCCTAAAAATCTTGATGGAGCAATGCATTTATACACAATTTTCCTAGACGCCTTTACACTTTCAACAGATCACATTGAAATTGAAACTATTGATAATAGAAGATATACAATGAGAGATATAGGTAGACTAGAAAAAAGAATTGAAAATGTAGAATACTATACACAACTCTCATTATTAGAAACACAAACTCAACAATTACAAATTCAAGACGCAGACGGCTTTGATAGATTTAAAAATGGATTTATCGTAGATAACTTTACAGGTCATGGTATAGGTGATGTAGGTAATTTAGATTACAAAATTGCAATGGATATGGCTCAAGGTGAGGCAAGACCAATTTGTAAGACTGATTCAGTACAATTAATCGAAGCTGATGATGACGGTACAGCAATCTTGTCAACTGATAGAACGGATAATAATTATCAAAAAACTGGTGATCTAATAACACTTCCTTACAGTGAACAAACATTAATTGACCAACCTTTTGCTAGTAAATTTTTAAATGTAAATCCATTTAACGTATTTACATGGGTAGGTTCAATTACTTTAGATCCAGCAGGTGATGAGTGGAAAGAAACAGAAAGAGTTCCAGAATTAGTTGTTAACCAACAAGGTATGTTTGACACTATGGCTGCCAATTTAGGTAATCCTAACTTAGCTGAAATACAATTAGGTACAGTATGGAACGAATGGCAAGATAATTGGGTTGGTAGACCTGTAGAAGCAGGTACTAGAAATATTGGTGGTAGAAGAAGAGAACAAACTTTTGCTCATGGTATACCAAGAAGAGTTTTACAAACACAAGAAATTACTACAGTTCAACAAGTTAATCAAACAAGAACAGGTGTGAGAAGTGTATTTGTTCCACAAGTTGTAAGAAGATCATTAGGTGATAGAATTCTCAATGTTGCATTTATTCCATTTATTAGAAGTAGAACAGTAAACTTTATAGGTACAAGATTTAAACCTAACACAAGAGTTTATCCTTTCTTTGAAAATATTGACATATCTTCTTATGTTACACCAACAGGTGGTTCATTAGGTGGTAATTTAGTATCAGACGCTAACGGTGCATTATCAGGTTCTTTTGCTATACCTGACCCTACAGTTGACGCAAATCCAAGATGGCGAACAGGTACAAGAGTTTTTAGATTAACAAGTTCATCTACAAATGATTTAAATTCGGATGTAGAAACTGCTGGTGAAGAAGATTATACTGCTAGAGGTACTTTAGATACTGTTAGAGAAACAATAGTTTCAACAAGAGAACCTAGACTTGTTAGAGAAAATACTACAGAAACAAGAAACTTAGCGAGAACATCAACAAGAAGAGTTGACAGACAAGTTGGTTGGTGGGATCCATTAGCTCAAACATTCCTAGTTGATGATGAGGGTGGTGTATTCTTAACTTCATTAGACATATTCTTTCAATCAAAACCAGAAGCTGGTGATTCACAAGTTCCTGTAACTTTACAAATTAGAGAAGTTAAAAACGGATACCCTGCTACATCTATTTTACCATTCTCGGAAGTTTCTTTAAATCCAAGTGCTGTAAGTACAAGTACAGAAGCTACAGTTGCTACAACATTTACATTTCCTAGTCCTGTTTACATACAAGAAAATACAGAGTATGCATTTGTATTATTAGCAAACTCACAAGAGTATAATGTTTTTGTGTCAAGAGTAGGTCAAACTAATTTAGGTTCAGATAGAACAATATCACAACAACCATATGCTGGTGTTTTATTTA
>Ga0181401_1000565_pt1 | contig 15460 bp, 20 predicted proteins | sample 24SPOviralmetaG_FD_130130 | JGI IMG/M metagenome (GOLD analysis project Ga0181401, IMG submission 130130) | Marine viral communities from the oligotrophic San Pedro Time Series (SPOT) site, San Pedro Channel, CA, USA - 24 SPOT_SRF_2011-07-20 | ecosystem: Environmental > Aquatic > Marine > Strait...
ATTACAGTCATCAAAAGCTATTTTTCATCAACCGATAGTAAACGAACCATTTTGCAGAATGATAGGTGAGGCTATTTTATGTGGCGTTGAAGAAATTATAGGTGACAAATCAAAAATAGGAGCTTATTGTGAGTTTAATGATGTTGGTTATGAAAAGTTTAAAGATGGCTGCGAAAATGCTCCATCTGTATTTTGGGAAAGGGCTTTAAAATGAATTTTGTTTGTGGCACTTATTTTAAACACCAATGCGGCTTACAGTTAACAGATTATAAAAATGCCAGAGATTTTGTTTTTGTTAATTTTAAAAACGAATCTTTAGATAACAATTTTGTATTTTGTAAACCCGAGCATTTAAGCTTGTTAAGTACTTATGTAAAAATAGGGTCTGTAAGACTTCCTGATGAGTTCAATTTAGTTACGCACAACTCTGACATTAATTTTGGCGCTCAAGAGATACGTTATGTATTAGACTTATTTCCGAATATCAACAAGTGGTATACTCAAAACTTGACATTTAATCATCCTCAATTAAAACCTATTCCTATAGGAATAGCCAATCCTAAATGGTCACATGGTAATCAAACAAGGTTTCGTGAAGTCATGGAGGAGAATCAAGATAAGCAGAACCAAATCTATGTTAATTTTAATGTTTCTACCAATCCTAGAGCCAGACATGATTGTTTAAATAAAATATCAGATCAATACCCTTTGCAGAATAAAAGCAATTACCCAAATCCTGCTTCGATACAAGATCATGATAATTTTGTTGAGTCTACTCAAAAAGATTATTTAAGAGATATCGCAAAATCGTATTTTACAGTTTCCCCTATAGGCAATGGCTTGGATTGTCATAAAACTTGGGAAGCTATTTACATGAAAAGCATACCCATTGTAACTCGTTGGCATGGAGTAGAAGAATTTAAAAAGCTAGGTATACCTATTTTAATTATTGATGATTGGTCTGAACTTAAAAATTTGAAATTATCTGAAGACCTTTATAATAATTTATGGGGAGATTTCAAACCATCATTAATAGATTTTAATTTTTTTAAAAATGAATAACTTCAAAATAAAATTTGCTTGCCACTGGGACAGTCCAGAAGGTTTAGCTGATAGAGTAATCCGAAATTGGGGAACTCCTCCAGATGGACTAGAAATTACATCTGGTTCAAATTTTGACTATTTAATTACATTCAATAATAGCTCTGAAATGCTTTCTGTCTCAAGAGACAAAAATATAGTATTCACTATGGAACCAAGTTGGAGCCACTGCATACAAGATGCTGTATTGGATAATAGTTTTAAAGTATTTAGCAGTGTAGGTAGATTCGCTCACAGAGATAATGTGGAAATGGCTCCCACTTTAATGTTTAGTGAAGATTCTGGAGGTTCTACACAATCGCATGTAAAACAGGCTGGAGAGGGTATAAAAACTTCTATGGAACAATACCTTTCGTACGAAAACTTCGACAAACCCAAAAAATGCTCTATGATATTAGCTGCTCACGGAGCTATAGCTGGATCTCCAAAACACCCAGATTCTTTATATCTACAAAGAGAGAAGTTGTTAGTTAAAATTTTTGAATCAGATTTAGATATAGATGTCTACGGTAGAGGTTGGCAGATAAATGATCCTCGCTATAAAGGTTATGCTGAATATAAAGAAGACGCACTACGCGATTATGAGTTTAGTATTGGTATAGAGAACTCTAAAGAAGATTATTATATATCAGAAAAAATAACTGACTGTTTTATGAATAATTGTGTCCCTATCTATGATGGGTGCAACTTGGCGCATGAGTTCTATAACCCAAAGTCATTTGAAAAAATTGATGTAGGGAGTGGATCTGTTATAGAAGATATCAGAAATATAATTGAAGGTTCTAACAAAAAATATATAGATTACGTAAAGGAATCTAAAATTAAATACTTTACTGACTATAATATTTATTCTTATTTAGAAAGATGCATTCCATTCAAAAAATCTTCGTAATTCATTATACGAAACTAAAAGACAGGAAAGCGCACATGTTGAGTGAGCTTAGTTCTTGGTTTCCTGATATTGATTATGAATTTATCGAAGAGTTTGATCAAGAAGATCTAACAGATGAGATTATAAACGAAAATTTTGATTTGCAAGATTTTGAAAAAAAATTCGACAGGCAAATGCTTAGATCTGAAATGTCTTTATGTATGAAATACAAAGAGGCTGTAAATAAAATATCCAATATGGATAAAGGTGAAGAGTTTTTTATTTTAGAAGATGATGTTATCTTCAAAGAAAGTCCATTGACCTACGTAGATGCAATGCATGATATATGTGATAATAATAATATTAATTACGACTGCGTTTTTTTAGGTGAAGCATGGATAAGAAGAGGGGATGACAGAGATGTTTTTGGTAAAAAAGAACACCCAGCGACCAACGGGCTTTGTACGGTCCTTTATAAAAAACACTCTCTACAAAGACTCAACAGTCTTCTTCAAGAAACAAAAATAACTCAACCAATGGATTGGGAATTAAATGACAGATTTGAAGATTTAGATTTTAAAGTTTATTGGGGTAAAGCCCTAACTAAACATGGCAGCGTTTTAGCCACCGATGACGAAAATTTCGAAGGATTCAAATCAAGTTTAAGAACAAAATATTAAATGAAAACTCATCACTACATAAAATTACTAAAACACCTTAAGGTCGATCCTGAAAAAATTCCTCTCTGTATAGAGACTGGAACTCACAGAGGGTGGGGGACCGAACAGTGGTCTAAGTTTTTTGAGAAGGTTATCACCATTGAATTGTCAGAAGAACTTTTTAAGTTTTGCTTGGATACTTATGAACTATCTAATGTCGAGTTTCTACAGGGTTCCAGCGATAAAGTTTTAAAAGATCTAATTGAAAACATTACGCAGCCTTATTTTCTTTTTTTAGACGCTCACGGATCTGGAGGAGACACCACATACGACAAGTCTGTAGGTAGATTTGGTTCTCCTGTCATAGAGGAGATAAAGGCAATAAAAAACAATTTACCACAATTCATTGTAATTGATGACTGGAACCTCTTTACCGAACTCCCCTCCTATCCCGACCCAGACATCGTTAAAGAGGAAGTTTTAAAAGTGGGAGACTATAGCTTTTCTACCTATAGGTGCGATATTATAAAGGGGGGAGTCCTTGTTTGCGAAAGAAATTAAAAAATATGAAGACCTATACCGAACCTGACGCATATGACGTTATTCAGCGTGATGTGGAAAGTAATTTCCATACAATGATCGGAAAAAAGTCCGAAGACATAAAAAATATCTGCATTGTCGGGGCATGGCACGGTTATGAAATAGTTTCTCTTTGGAGGAATTATCCAAATTCAAATATTTATGCATTTGAAGCTCACCCCGCACATTATAATGTGCTTTTTTCTAGATATAAAAATACCCCTAGAGTTAAGCTATACAATAAGGCGGTCACGAATTACGATGGATGGATAGACTTTTACGAAACCGAAATGACAGGTAATGGTTCTATACTGCGGTGTCAGGTTAATGATTTTGGTCACCCGAATAAGGTTATCGAGAAAATCAAATTACCCTGCACGACATTAAAAACAGAGCTTTGCGATGTTCAATTTGATCTTCTTTGGGTAGATGTTCAAGGGGCTGAACTGCAAGTTCTAAAAGGTGTTGATCTTAATAATTGTGATTCTATGTTTTTAGAAATTCATACCCATGATTTTATTAAGCCTTGGGATAGAGAACCCTACAAGGGGCAATGCTATAAAGAAGACTTAGAAAAATATTTATCTGATTCCCATATAATACATTCCATTGGGTTAGATAATAAAGCTGGAAATGGTCAGGGTAATTCTTTTTGGGTTAAGAAATAATGAAATGTCTATTAATACAACCTGGAGCCTTTGGCGATCTTTTTATTAGCGCTCCGATAGCAAAACATTATGCAGATTTAGGATACGAAGTGATATGGCCCACTAGGAAAAAGTTTTCCCATGTAATGCAGCATTTTCCGTATGCTACTAATACCATATTGGATGATAAAGTTTTAGATTCTGACTGGTTAAGGTCTGATGTTATTAAATCTTTGGAACTTGCTCATTCACTAAAGCCTGATTTGATACTTAACTTGGCTGACAGAGGTCCACACCCAACAGCGGAGCTTCCTTGGGAAAAATTTGAACAAACAAAATACCGATTAGCAGATTTAGATTTTCAACTTAAACATAATTTAGAGTGGTCGAGGAATATAGAAAAAGAAAATGAAATCTATGATCATTTTGTTGGGGATGAGAAAGATTATATTTTAGCACATCTAACAAGCTCCAATAATGACAGAGCTGAACTACCAAAAAATTTAAACAAAAAAGTTATTGAATTACAAGAATTCAAAGACGATAATATAGTCGGGTGGTATAAGGTAATTAAAAATGCTAGTGCCATTTATTGTGTTGAAAGTTCTATTCATTGCTTTATTGATGGTTTTGTAAAAACTTTAAATTGTGAAAAATATCTATTATCTAGATCTACGTTACAGCGAGGTCAAACTTATACTGTCTCTAATCACTGGAAAAAAAATTATTTAAAATGAAAATGCCAATGTCAGAAATTTTAGATAGGTTTACTATTACTAAAATCAGATCCGAAAGAACACCGACTAATGTAGAAGAAGAAATCAATGTTTATAAAAATGTAATGATTGATTACCCATCTGAATTAGTAAAAAAATTTACAGATCGCTTATATCAAGCTAACTTAGATCTTTGGGTCGTAGAAGAAAAAATATTTGAAATAGTAAAATCTAATAATCCAGATTTCGAAAAAGTAGGTCATTTAGCGATGGAGGTCAGAGATTTAAATTGGAATAGAAATAAAATTAAAGAGGAGGTATCTTCTTCTTTTGATAAAATAACATTAAACTACAGCAAAGTCAAATATGGGAGAACTTAATATATTTAATTTAAAAGATTTTTTAAAACAAAACAACTGCGAAATATATGTAGAGACAGGGACTGGTATAGGTGTCTGCCTCTCTCATATGCTTCAGTATGGTCTAAGTAAGTATTATTCTGTGGATCTAGACAAAGATTTAATAAAAGAAGCTAAGATTAAATTTAAAGATGCAAATGTTGAGTTTGTTAATGATTATTCGCATAAAGCTTTAGAAAAAATAGTTCCATCGTTAAAAAAAGATGTATCTGTTTTATTCTTCTTGGACGCTCATTTTCCTGACGCTGATTTTGGTAAGACCACTTATGAAGATTCTATACGTTCATACAAAGATGACGCATTGCCGCTGGCAAAAGAAATAAAAACAATAAAAAAACATAGAGATATTTCCAAAGATTGTTTCATTATAGATGATTGGAAACTTTACGATCCTGATCTAGCTTACGAATTTGGTGGTTGGGAACATAAAGATCTACAAGAATCTCTAGGTCTTAAAACTTGCAGTTCTGAAATTTTAGAAAACTTTAAAGATACTCACAATTTTCAAGTTATTCTAAGACATCAAGGTTTCGTATTTATAACACCGAAATAAAAAGATGAAAAAAGTATATACTAATAGGCTAGGTAGTGAAAGAACAGTAGAGCTTGAGTATATGTATTCTTCTCTCGAAGAACACTGCGAGTCACATACTAAAATTTTAGATGTGGGAGGCATACCTTCAAATCCAGATCAAATGTCTAAGGTTTATGAGTTAATTAAAAATAAATCTCTAAATTATAATATTTCTGATTTTAGAGGTGGGCAATACAAAGGAGATTTCATAAAATATGATTTTAAGAAAGAAAAATTCAATTTTATAATATTCTTGTCTTCTCTAGAACATTTTCCTCAATGCACTGAAGGTCCAGATTTGATTTACAGAAAAGGTGAGGATCGAAAAGGTTTCGCAAAAGCCTTAGATTTACTTGAGGAAGATGGTTTGATTTTACTTACAGTTCCTTTTGGGGTTTATCGCTGGCAAGACTACCATCAAAATTATGATTTGGAAGGTATTTTAAATTTGACAAAAGGATCTGAAATGATAGAATCTTTTGTATACAAATTAAAATCTTCAACTAAAGATCATTTTAGTGGCGAATGGGTTCTTACTGACCCCAAGCTCGCTGAAGATTTGATATATACTGATCGCGCTTTTGGTTGCGGTTGCTTCTTATTTAAAAAAAATAATTTATGAAAAAAACAGCACTAGTTTTAGGAGGAGGAGGGTTTATCGGGGGTCATCTGGCAAAAAAGCTCAAATCAGAAGGCTATTGGGTAAGAGCCGTAGATATTAAACTGCATGAATACTTTGATTGGTCAGAAATATGTGATGAATTTATTAAAGCTGATTTACGTGAAGAAAAAATAGTAAAAGAGTCTTTCTATCTAAATGATGATCAATCTTTTGATGAAGTTTATCAATTAGCTGCTGACATGGGGGGGGCTGGTTATATTTTTACAGGGGATAATGACGCTGATGTTATGCATAATTCAGCTTTAATTAATCTACATGTTGCGAAACAAGCAGTTGAAACTAAGATAGGTAAAATATTTTACTCTTCATCTGCTTGTATTTATCCAGAGCACAACCAAATGGACCCAGATAATCCTAACTGCGAAGAATCTTCAGCTTATCCCGCGAATCCAGATTCTGAATACGGTTGGGAAAAATTATTCAGTGAACGTTTATTTTTATCTTTTAACAGGAATTATGGTTTAGATGTTAGGATAGCTAGATTCCATAATATTTTTGGTCCTCAAGGAACTTGGCAAGGAGGTAAAGAAAAAGCTCCAGCAGCGATGTGTCGTAAAGTTTCTGAATGTGAAGATGGAGGGGAAATAGAAGTTTGGGGAGATGGAAAACAAACTAGATCTTTTCTTTATATTGATGAATGTCTAAAAGCTGTATCGAAGTTTATGGATCAAGAAACTTTTTTAGGTCCAGTTAATATAGGGTCTGAAGAAATGGTTTCGATCAATGAATTAGCAGATTTATGTATAAAATCATCTGGTAAAAATATAAAAATTAAAAATCTTCATGGTCAAGAATTCGAAGAAAAATATGGACACAAATGTCCTCTTGGGGTAAAAGGAAGGAATTCTGACAATACTCTTTATAAAGAAAAAGTTGGTTGGGAATCACAAAAGTCTTTATCTAAAGGTGTTATTTCTACTTTTGAGTGGATTAATGAACAAGTTTATGATTAATAATAAAAAAGTTTTAATCACTGGTGTGACTGGTCAAGATGGTAGCCTTATGGCCGACTATCTAATTAAGAACACAGAACATATTATTATAGCTGGCGCTCGCAGATTAAGTGTCAAAAACCATAAAAATATCGAACATCTCTTAGATAACAAAAGGTTTAAATTAATTGACTTAGACATCGCAGATCAAGCTAATACAGAACAGGTTATAGCAAATGAAAAACCTGATTATTTCATAAATTTCGCGGCTAATTCTTTCGTAGGGAATAGTTGGACTCAACCAGTCAATCACATGATGACTAATTGTATGTCTATTTTGTATCAATTGGAGGCGATAAGAAAACATGTGCCTCATTGTAGATATTACAATGCTGGTAGCTCTGAAGAGTTCGGGGATGTTATAGAGACTCCACAGACAGAAGAGCACCCTTTGCGCCCTAGAAGTCCATATGGAGCCTCTAAGTGTGCTGCTAGGCATTTGGTCAAAGTTTATAGAGATTCATATGATGTTTTCGCTATTCAAGGTTTTTTGTTTAATCACGAAGGAGTGAGAAGAGGAGAAGAGTTTGTAACTCGTAAAATCACAAAAAATGTAGCTAGAATTCTTGTTGACTACGAGATGGGCCGACCTACCAAGCCTTTACAATTGGGTAATGTAGACTCGAAAAGAGATTGGGGTGATGCCGAAGATTTCGTGGAGGGCGTATGGTTAATGCTTAATCAAGACAGAAAAAATCCAAAAGAATACGTTCTATCATCTAACGAAACTCACAGTATTAGAGAGTTTGTGGAAGAGGCTTTTAATTTTGCTGGATTTCACAGAAGCCGATGTAAATGGAAGGGCGAAGAGCTGAACGAAAAGTATTTTCATGGTTCTGATGTTCTTGTAGAGATCAATAAAGATTTTTACAGACCAGCAGAGGTGGATTTATTACGGGGGGACTCTACTAAAGCTAGAAAAGAACTTGGTTGGGAGCCGAAAACTAATTTTTTGCAGCTTGTGAAAAAAATGGTTGACCGCGATGTAGCGGCGGTTTACCCTTATTCGTGAGCAAAAAGAAGAGTCTGAATAAAAGAGAAATCTTATTTAGATTATTAGACGTTCCCGATAAAGGAAGGAGACCTTTCTTCGCTAGGGAAATGAAAATGCTTAACGATCTTTGTAATCGTTACTCGCAAGATTTCATGGCTATTGTCTACTTCGATAAGAAGTTTGACTCTTTAGCTTACCTTGTCAGCGATAAACTAAAAGAAACTCTCGACGAAAAATTCAGAGCTTTTAATTTTAAGGTTGACTTATCTAAGTATAAGACTTATGATATAGGCGAGAAGTCGGGGCAAGATAGTGATGCGCTCCGCAAAACCAAAACAATAAAAGACTTTTTAAATGAGTGATAACATAGAACCAGCAAACATCCTTGACAATTTTCTAAAAGCGAACAAGGATGATCATTTTAATTTTGAAGACACTGTAGAATATAAAGTCTCCAGTGGTTCTTTGCAGTTAGATTATCATCTTGCAGGAGGCTTCGGTCCTGGGTTGCATCGATTCACAGGAGTTAATGAAGGTGGCAAAACCTCTGAATCTTTGCAGGTTTTGAAGAACTTTTTAACAAGTGTAAATAAATCTAGAGGTGTGTATATCAAAGCGGAAGGAAGGTTAGGCCCAGAAGTAAAGGAAAGATCTGGGGTTAAATTTGTGTTTTCTCCAGAAGAGTGGGTAGATGGAACTTGTTTCGTTTTTGAGAGTAATGTTTACGAAGCAGCTATGACTCTAATTAGACAGTTGATTACCAATAATGACGATAAGATTAAATATTGCTTCATCCTAGATTCTGTAGATGGCTTAATCAAGAAGGATGATTTAGCCAAAGGCTTTGAAGAGAGTAGTAAGGTGGCGGGTGGTGCGGTTATAGCTTCTGATTTTTGCAAAAAAACTAGCACCGCTTTAGGCAAAAGAGGGCATATGGCTATCTTCATTAGCCAAGTTCGAGCAGATATTAAACTAGATCCTTATTCAAAAGCGCCTGTTCGACAGACTACAGCTACAGGAGGCAATGCGTTGTTGCACTTCGCTAACAATATCATGGAATTCGAACCTAGATTTAAAGGCGATTTGATTTTAAAAAATCCGACTGTAAAAACTATAGACTCTAAAAAGAATCCGATCATTGGACATCACGCTAAAGTGACAATTAAAAAATCTGCTCATGAAAATACCAACATGACTATTTCTTATCCTATAAAATATGGACGCATTAATGGCACATCTATTTGGGTAGAAAAAGAAGTCGTAGACTTGCTATATGCTTGGGAGTTTATGCAGAAGAAAGGGGCTTGGATTAAACCTACAGAAGAGTTCCTAGATTTGCTAAAAGAAAATAAATTTGACTTTCCAGAAAAAATACAAGGAGATAATAATTTATTTAAAACTATCGAGGATAATAAAGATTTGTGTAAATTCCTCATTGACTATTTCAAAGAACAAATTGTAGCATGAAATTTGTTGACCGATACGGCAAAGAAAGAAATCTGAAAAATGCGAAGAAATATTTAATTGATTGGGAAAAACCTAGCAGAAGTAAATTTCAAACTACTGTCAAAAAATTCTTGTATAAATACTGGAAAAATGACATTGTTTTCGAAGAGTTTCGCGTGGTTGGTAGCAGACTAACTTTAGACTTTTACAACGCTAATAAAAAAATAGCTGTAGAAGTTCAGGGAGCGCAACACACGAAATTTGTTAAGTTTTTCCACAAAAACCATTTTAAATATGCTGATCAACTTAAAAGAGATGAGCACAAATTAAATTTTTGTAAGGCTAATGAAATTCAGCTAGCAGAAGTTTATCCAAAAGACGAAATCCAAGCGTCTTTATTTACAGAGCAAGATATTTATTTATGAATTTACCAGAAGGCAGTGACGATAAGGAATTTTGTATTCCCACAGAGATGGTTGATAAGCTTTATGAGCTTTCGGGAGGGGCTGATAAGTATAAAGGTGTTATTATGGCTGTTTCTTCTGAAAATGGAAAGCCGCTTATTTATTGCAAATTTGATTGTGGTATGACAGAATTTGCTTTAACAAAAACTCTGGAAAATCATTTTCAGCATACATCTAACGAAATAATAGAAGAAGACTAATGATATACAATTTTGAACTAGAAAAACAATTATTAGCTGGTTTACTCAAAGAACCAGAAAGTCTTGCGGAGATTTCTAATTTTATTAGTAATTCAGATTTTTACTCTAAACAAAGCTCGTTGCATTCGGCTATCTTCAGGATCATTCAGCAAGCGATTGATGCTGGTGATGAAATTGATGAAATTATTATTGCCCAGAGAGTAAATGATATTGGTTTATCGTTTGAGGACAATCTCAATCCTTCTGATTATATTAAATCATTATCTTTGAGAAAAGTCCCCAAAGGTAATATTTTAAAGACAGCTAAAGAACTTAAAAAGTATACGATAAGAAGGGAAATACTGGAGTCTTCTCAAGAGATAGTGAAGAAGATGAAGAATATTTCCCCAGAATCTTCTTATAGAGATATTATAGAGGTGGCTGACAATGTTTATAATTCTCGCATCAATCTCTATGAGATAGGAAACGATAGTCCAGAAAATATTTATGAGGAGATGGAAGCTCTCGTCGAAGAGCGCGGGAATAATCCTGTGACTGAATTCGGCATGATGGGTCCACATGGGAAGATAAATGATATTTATGGCTCTCTTCTAAGAGCTGGTAACATTACGGTTATCGTGGCTCGTTCTGGTGTGGGTAAGACGCAGTTTTGCATGGACTATTCTACTAAGGTTAGTTTAAAATATAACGTTCCTGTTCTGCATTTTGATAATGGTGAGATGAGTAAAGAAGAACTCATCATGAGGCAATGTGCTGCTATATCTGGAGTTCCAATGCATTTGTTGGAAAATGGCAAATGGAGGCAAGCTGGACAGGATGTGGTGGATAAAGTCAGATCTGTTTGGCCGAAAATAAGTAAATTAAAATTTTATTACTACAATGTAGGTGGTATGGATGTAGATTCTATGGTTAACACTCTAAAGAGATTTTATTACGCTAAAGTCGGTAGGGGTAACCAAATGGTCTTTTCTTTTGATTATATCAAAACAACGTCTGAAAATAATGGTAATAAATCAGAATGGCAAGTTGTCGGAGAAATGGTTGACAAATTTAAGAAATGTGTCCAAAAAGAAATACTACATGACGGTAACCCTGTTATTCCTATGATCACATCAGTTCAATCCAATAGATACGGCATAACAACCAACAGGAATTCTCAAAATATCGTTGATGATGAATCTATTGTTTCTCTATCAGACAGGATTACTCAATTTTGTTCCCACATGTTTATTCTCCGCAGTAAAACTACAGACGAAGTAGAGACTGAAGGCGGGAGATTCGGAACACATAAGCTTATTAATGTAAAAGCTAGACACTTAGGTAGTGATATTGCTGGAGCTGTGGAGCCTGTAAGTATTGGAGACTCTTTGAGAAAAAATGCTATTAATTTAGATTTTAATAATTTCAATATAACAGAAAGAGGAGATCTTAGAGATGTAGCTAGAATTCTGAATGGAGAGGAAGATTTAGATAATGATGGAATCCAAGAAACAATCCCCGACTTCGATCAATTCTGAAGAATTCCAAGGAATTCTAGAATCGATAGGCTATAGTCTCATAGATTGTGGTGACCATTGGCGAACTCAAGCTCTTTACAGAGATGGAGACAATAATACCGCCGTCAAGATATACAAAAATACTGGTGTCTGGATGGACTTCGTTGAGAACAAAGGTTGCAAGCCTTTTGAGGCTCTAATCAGACTCACTTTAAAAGACAATAAACAGACAGAAGAAATTTTATTAAACTCTTCCACAGATAATGTAACTGTTTACCAGCCCAAAGAAAAAATTGAAATGGAAAAAATTTACGATGACTCTCATCTAGAGAGATTATTCCCTAACTATAACTTCTATAAAAAACGAAACATATCTGAAGAAACCCAAAAGGTTTTTCAAGTAGGTTTAGCAGGGGTAGGGAAGATGTATAGAAGAATGGTCTTTCCTGTTTATAATGAACACAAACAAATCATTGGATTTTCAGGAAGAAAAGTTGATGATGATAATAATTTCCCTAAATGGAAACATATCGGGAAGCGTAATAATTGGGTCTACCCAGCTTTTAATAAAACAACAGGGGTAGAAGAAGAAATAAATTTAAAGGAAGAAGTAATTTTAGTAGAAAGTATAGGTGATGCATTGGCTCTTTACGAACAAAACATTAGGAATGTTCTTGTCATTTTTGGTTTATCTGTTAATAATAACATTGTTAATTACCTTAGTAGTAGGTGTATTAATCGCATATATATTTCAACAAATAACGATAACAATAGCGGGGAAAATAGAGGGTTTATTGCAGCCTTGAAAAGTTTTTTGAAATTATCTAACTATTTCGATCTAAACTCTTTAAGTGTAAAATTCCCGCCGAAGCCGTATAATGATTTCGGTGATGCTCATATAGACGGCTGTGACATTAAAAAATATTGGGATGAAAAATCAATAGATCAAAATGCACAACTAAAATTTATTTGCGATTTTGTTAAAAACAATTCTTCTAGCTTCACTAAAAAAGAAGTAAAAACTGCTCTATTACTTAGTGATGCCTGAACCTCAAACACCTCTATCGGCTAGTCGAATCAAAACGGCACAGTCTTGTTCTTGGCTATATTGGTCAAAGTACAAACTCCGTCTTCCAGAAAAAGGAAATGATGGAGCTAGAAGAGGATCAATATGTCACCTTGTTTTTGAGGTTCTCGGGGTTAAAAAAAGAAAAAAATATTTTAATAAAATAATTAAAACTGAAGACGTTTTTTCTGTTCCCTCTATAAAAAGACTTATCCTTAAACATGCCGTAAAAGAAGGTGTTGATGATAAAGAGAATGTAGATCTGATGAAGGATATGATCTTCAATGGATTATCTTATGATTTCTTCGGTGGAGATTTATCTAAACCAACAGAAGAATACTCTGAAAAAGATTTCGACATTATCAAGAACGAGGGAAACGTTAGCTACAAAGTAAGAGGCTTTATCGATAAGCTTTTTCTATACAAGAAAGAAAAATTTGCTCTTATCAGGGACTTTAAAACAAGTAAAGACGTATTCAAAGGCAAGGACCAAACAGATAATTTGCAAGATTTGATGTATAGTCTAGCCGTCAAAAAACTTTTTCCAAAATACTCGAACAGAGTCAGTGAATTTTTATTTCTAAAGTTTGACTTAGATCCTAATGCTTCTAAATCTGGCGTTGTCAGAATGAAGCCGTTAGACCCTGAAGAATTAGAGGGATTTGAGTTGCAACTCACAGAGATCCAAAAATATCTTGATAACTTTTCAGAAAGAGATGCTAGGTATAATTTCGCAGCGCATCAAGGGTTCCCAAAAGATAGTTCTTTTAGTGGTAAACTTCTTTGTGGATTTGCGACGCGAAAAGGAGAGCTGAAAAAAGACGGCTTACCTAAATGGCATTGTCCAATGAAATTTGATTTCTTTTACTACGAAGTCTACAATAAGGAAGGTCAGTTTTCGAAATCATACTTCGAAGAAGAGTTTTCCGAGAGTTTGATACCTGAAGGGGGTTCTTATGAGCTTAGATATTATAAAGGTTGTCCTGCACATTCTTCTTGACTTTATCTTTTAATTTGGTATCTTCCATTAATGATACCTGTATTCAAGTCCACTTACTCTATTGGTAAGAGTATTTTAACTCTTGATGAAGACGAGATTGAAGGCGGTCCCGATAGCATCTTCACCATATGCGAAGAAAACGATGTTAAATCGCTAGTCCTAGTAGAAGACTCTATGACGGGATTCGTGACCGCTCACAATAGATGTAAAGATAAAGATATTGATCTTGTTTTTGGACTTAGGCTGACTTGTTGTAACGACACAAAAGAAGATGACAATTCAGACCATAAAATAGTAGTGTTCGCTAATGATGATGTCGGATGTAAACTGCTTTACAAGATTTATTCCCACGCTCATACAGGTAATGGTAAGGTGGATTTTGCGTTTCTTAATTCTGTTTGGAATGATAGTGTTGAGTTGATCATCCCTTTTTATGATTCATTTATCTTTAATAATAATTTTCACTTAAGAAAATGTGTTCCTGATTTCACTAAGATAACGCCTACTTTTTGGGTAGAAGAAAACAATCTTCCATTCGATGAGTTACTAAAAGAGAAAGTTATTGCATTCTCTACTAGAATCGATAGACCCGCTAAGAAAGTAAAAAGTATTTTCTATAAGAATAAGAGGGACGTAGAAGCTTTGCAAACATACAAAATTATTTGTAACAGAAACTTTGGGAGACCTGCCACTTTAAGCTCTCCTAATCTAAATCACTTTGGCAGCAATGAATTCTGTTTTGAATCTTACTTAGAAAAACAAAAATGAACGAATCACTACTTAGATTTAACAAAAAGCAAAGATATGTGGTCTTTGATACTGAAACAGAGGGTTTGAACTTGATTACTTCTCGACCTTGGCAAGTCGCTTGGATGGTCGTAGAAGGAGACAGTGTAATTGAGAAAAATGATCTGTTTATTGAGTGGCCTGACTTGGAGGTTTCAGAGGGCGCTGCTAAAATCACAGGTTTTACAGAAAAGGAATACAACAAAAGATGTGAACCCCCTAAACAAGTCTGGGATAAATTTTCTAAAGAATTATATAATCCTGAAAACTTGATAATAGGGCAGAACCTTTTAGGTTTTGATGTTTATATGGTTAATATTTGGAGAAGGCTTATGAATTTAAGTGCAGATTATTCTTTTATACCTAGAATTTTAGACACTAAGGCTTTAGCCACAGCTATAGCTAAAGAAATGCCTGTAGTTAAAGACGATTTTATCGGTTGGCAATACAGATTGTTAAATTACAGGGAAAGAGGTTTGAAAACATCTCAAGCTACCTTATTGAAAAAATATAATATTGACCATGACCCTAAGAGGCTGCATGATGCTTTATACGACATTGAGATGAACTTCAAAGTATTCCGTAAACAATTATTCGATCTTGAGATATGAGTTCTAGTGCATTTAAAGGGTATGATACCCCATTTCCAGTGGGGGTAAAACTGCCAGAAATCAAAATACAAAAAAAATATTATGATGAGGTTTCTTGTAAAGACTTGGGAGATAACTTCCAATTCTTAAGAAGGCTTTGCCTTGCTCGTCTTAAAGA
>Ga0181401_1000571_pt1 | contig 15364 bp, 3 predicted proteins | sample 24SPOviralmetaG_FD_130130 | JGI IMG/M metagenome (GOLD analysis project Ga0181401, IMG submission 130130) | Marine viral communities from the oligotrophic San Pedro Time Series (SPOT) site, San Pedro Channel, CA, USA - 24 SPOT_SRF_2011-07-20 | ecosystem: Environmental > Aquatic > Marine > Strait...
AAACTCTGTAAATATTTGCTTAGCTTCATCTTTAATAGAAGACACAATAGATATACCTAAAATTTTATCATACTTTTCTTTAGCTGTTAAAGTATCATCTTTATAGTACTGTAAAATAGTATCTAAGTGTCTAGCCTCTCTTTCAATATTTAGTTTATGTTCTTTTAAAGACGTTATAGCAGCTTCATGTTGAGTTATTAAAGTTTCTATTGCAATTCGTTTTTCATTAAGCTCCAGCATACTTGCTCCTGGAACTTCCTGAATTGATTCTATATCAATTAAGTCTTCAAAAAAGTCATTTATTTCTTTTTCTTTTTTAGCTATCTCTTTAGTAATAGCATCTACATTAAAGCTTTGCCCTTCTTTAACATTACGCACTGCTCTCTTTAAAAGCTCAAGCCTATACTCTTCCTTAGCAACAGCTTTTCTATTACTTATTTTATCTTTATTAATAGAAGATACTTCCCATACACTGTCTTGAGTCTGCTTTTCTGGGAAGTACTTATCTAAAATCTTTTTAATTTTTTCTTCTTCAGCTATAGATTTTTTATCTGTCTGCCCTTCTAACTCTCGTAATCTCGCTTCATATTTAAACCTAGATAGTAGATTAGCTGCTACAGAGCTAGGTAAAATCATTATTTGCTTAGGATTTATAAAAATAGCTCTATAATTAGTAGTTTCTCCTTGATTATTTTTATAGTCAAACTCAAATATTTTTCCATTTCCGTATTTAGAATACAGATCTCTGATAAAATCATCTTCTATACCTGCTTCATCCGCCGCTTGCTTGTGGCTAATAACTATATCTTCAACTAATTGTAATGCTTCTTCTTGTCCTTGAGGAGTTTTTAAGTCATTATATAATCCAATTGCAGTATGTCTACGAGCTCTTAACCTTCTTAAATCTATTAGATCTTGTGTAGTATTTTCTTTGTATTGGTTATAATTAATAGGATCATTCTCTTCCATCTCTTGTAGAACCTGTATGTCTTGAGTAGTAAGCTCTGCCTCCATACCATCTTCTAAAGCTTTTCTAGCTCTACCTTGACTCTTTCTAAGTTCATTAGATTTACTAATTAAATCGTTAAGAGCAGCTTGCCTTTCTTGAGTATAATTCTCACCTACGTTTTCTGCTTCTAAAGTTGCTATTTGTTTAGCAAGTTTTTCTATTTGCTCAGTAGTGCTTAAAATTTGGTATCTAAGAGATGCTTCAGAAAACTCTTGTTCAGAAACTCTTTGTCCTGCAACAGCATTTTCAGGAGCTAGTAGTCCTAGTTTTTCAAAAGCTTTTCTATACGCTGTACTAAGATCAGTCCCTTCTTCTACATATCCTCTTACTAATGCTTCTACTTTACTGCTAACACCCTGTTCTTCTGCTACGTCTTGGAATGCTTTAATTTGCTGTCCTTCTTGAGTTTGCTGTTCTTCTAAAGCAGTTAAGTTTGCTCCTCTTTCTTCTAGCCGGCTACGTACGCTTTCAGTACGAGCGTCTACATCTTTAGCTACAGATGCTTGGTGTATCATCATTTCTTGAACCTCATTACTAAACTGAGAAAAATTAGTTCCTACTATCTTAGCAGCTTGTCTTATTTCTGAAGCTCTATCTAATGCTTTCTCTATAACTTTATCTCTTCTAGATTCTAACTCTTCGCTAGTTAAATCTTGATTAGCATATCCAAAAGTTGTAGCAAATTCTGCTAAAGGAATATTTTTAATTTCATTGATGTCACTAATAACATCTTCATAAAAACCAGCTTTAGCTCTAGAATATACATAACTAAAGAAATGATCATGTTTAGCATTTTTCCAAGCGTGTATATTATTAGTCATTAAAGCATAATCCATCTTTTCATTAGAACGAGCACTTTGATTTAAAGCGTCAAAGTTATTTTTCATAGCTTTAACTGCGCTTGGATTTTCATTCATCCATGTAGCTAACTTGTCTGCGCCTTCTCTTTTTTCTGTACGCATCTTAAACTGTCCGTGTATACCACCGGTCCAACCAAAGCCTGCTTCTTTCTCACCAGTTTCTGTATTAGTTTTTACAAATGTAGGTAGACCTATAGCTCCTAATATCATACCTAATGCTATCTCTTTTCTTACATGCTTATCTCCATAATTCTCAGCAAACTTATCATACATCCCTTCTATCATTCCTCCAATTGCCTCCATTGTTCCAGGGTGCCTTTTGTCTGCATAGAATCCCATTGCAGCTTCTTGTCCCCCACGGTCCATTAAAGCTTGCCCACCTTCTTCTACAAAACCTTCATATAAAGGAACTTTAGCAGCTGTATAAACTCCAGACGCATATTTACCTGCTCCCATAGCAGTATAAGCTGCTACATATCTATCTTTAATATCTTTACCAGCATTTTCAATAACTTTACCTACACTTCGTTTAGAAGCATTGTATCCAGAGCCAAATATTCTAGGGAAAGCTATCATATTACCTGCTCCTACAAGAGCTAAGTTTCCTACAAAAACACCATTAGTAGTTTCTACTGCCAGCTCGTGCCAATATTTTCTATCTTCTGCAGTAGGTTGTGCCAAAGGATTATCTTCTCTCCATTGTTGTTCTAATCTTTTAATAGTATGATCATAATGATGTCTAGCTTCTACACCAGATTCGTACCCAGCACCTGTAATTAATCTCCTACTAAGAAGGCCTGCGTCAGTCATTTTACCTATATTAGCCATCTGGTTAAACTTACTTACAGCCCCAGTTGCCGAGGTAGATCTAGAGATTTGATTAGCTCTAGACACAGTCTTCAGAAATTGTGCAGCTCTTACAGGTATTACAGCTGTGGCTAAACCTGCTGTAGCAAACTCAGTTAAAACCGCACCTGCAACAAAAGATAAACCATTAACAAAGTCATTAGCCCAGAAATTAGCACTTCCTCCAGTCATTTGGTCCCATACCCCCATCTCCTGCTCTTCCTTTGTATAGTAATGTGGAAGCTTATCGTCCATCCATTTATTAACATCATCAAGACCTCTTTGGAAATCATTTTCAAATATCGATCTAAATGCATCTTTATACCCCCCTTCGTTACCTTCACGATCTATAGCTTCTGCACCTACATTCAGTAGCATGTTAGGTAATCCGTGAAACAGCATGCCAACCCCACCTACTACAGCAGTAGCTGTTTTACCAGCTAATTTTTGTAAACCGTAACTAGTTTTTTCTCCTAAAGTTTGATTATAAGCTCTTAAGTCGTTAATGTCTTCATTCTCTACAGAAAAAGGTCTTTGTATATATTGATCATAAGAATCAAAATCAATATTATAGTTTCTAGGTGCAAAAGGAGATTCAACAGTTCCACCGCTGAAGTCTTGAGACTCCATGCTTTCTATTGTATTTAAAAGTCCTAAATCTTCTGGTGCTGACCCAGGTTGTAAAAGATTATTATTAGGTTGTTGGTATTTCTTTTTAGACATACAGTGTTATTTAGTTAATGGCATAGCCTACATTAGTAATCAATGATGAAGGAAGTTGCAAACCATAGTTTTGCAAAGTTAACAAATATTGATAATCAACCTCTAATATTCTCATTAATTCTGCTACATCTTTAATACCTTGGTATTCTATAGGGACAGACGCAGAAGAACTTTGTAGTAATTGCATATGTGCATTCCATACTAGTATTTTTTCAGCCTTTTTCCTATGATTCAGTAGCTGTATATATTCAAATCGCTTATATGCAGTTGCTTCTTCTGTAGAATATTGACTAAAGTCCCGCGTGTCCCCGGTCTGTTGTTGTATTTGTTGACGGTATAGACTTTGTATATTAGATCTAACAAGCGGCTCAGTTGCAGTTAAATAATCTTGCGCCCTAATAGAACCATCTCCTGTTACTTGGTATTCACCAGTTGATATTTTTCTTTGCACATCTTTAGCCGTTGCCTCTTGCATCATAATCAAAGGATTTTGAGATTGTATACTATTCAATACAGAATATGTAAATCCTCCACCAAACTCTCTTTCCATACCATAATTCTCTGTCATAGTATACACTTCACCGTCAGCTAATTCTAACATAAATCTAGACGGAGTACCAGTACTTATACCTGGTTGTGTAATCTGTTTGAATCTAAAATTTTGACCGTCTTGGAATCTTCCTTCTGTGCTTGGATTAAATATTGCATCTTTAATTTCATTAAACTCAGGACTGTCAGCTACAACTCCATCTATAGTAAACTGATTTAGAGTAGATTGAGTTAACATTTTATTAATATCACCTAACGTATTACCATCATCCAATATTGTATTAACTGAATAACCTGTTAACTGTGTAGTTATCTCTGTTCCTTGATTCTGCAATAATTCATCTACTTTGTCTCCAGAAGTAGTTTGATACTTAAAATAATTTCTAATTAAACTTTCTAACATTGGAAGATCGTCAGTAGTATAATTAGTTCCTATAGTTAAATTTAATCTTCCTAAAGCATCTGAGTTGGGAACAAATGTTTTGAAAGCGCTTGGCTTTGTCTCTCCAAGCAGTTGATCTACTAGAGAGTTTTGTTCTCCGCCTTGATTATTTGCCCAGCTTCTAACATTTGTATATTTATATGGTTTATATCCACTACCAATCCCAGCAACATCACTACCGCTACTATAATATTTATCAGCAATATCATCATTAGGATCTGTAATTGCAAGCACGTCATTATACTCAGAAGTGTTTGTACTTAAATGGTGTAATAAATCTCTTAAAGATTCATTACCTACAAAACTGTTAGACATCTCATTATATGCGATAAGAGTTTCTTCATCTGCAAAATTATTTACTATTAAAGTTTCTTGCTTTCTAAGAGTATTGAGTGCAGTTCTAGCAGAAGTTTGCGTATTTAAATCTACATCAGGATTTCCTGTATTACTGAATAAATTTTGGACTGCTGTAACTTTACTTGTTGTATATGCATCAGTGTCGTCCCAACTTAACCCACTGTTAATTGCAGATCCTTGTGTAGGAGTCCACACTCCTTGTCCTGCGTTTTGGTTACCCGTAGGAGCTTTCTTCTGAGCCATTTGTGTGTAATTACCATCCCAATATACTTGTCTACTAGCAATGTTTATTAAACGATCACTTATATTTTCTAAAGCTTCTTCGTGCGTATACTCTATACCTGTTGCAGGGTTAACATCTAACTCTGTTAATTTTCTATAATCCTGCCCTCCAGTAGCACCATTTAAATAAGAATCAGCTAAAGCAAGAGCTACTCGTTTAGCTTTAGATTTACTAATACCTTTAGAGTTATACATAAAGTCTCTTACATCTCCTGGACTTACTTGACCTTTTGTAAAGCTTAGACCTCCACCATCAGCATTAATCCTACCAATAAGATTAATCATTTCAGCATTGTAGTCTAATTCTCTTTGTACATCATAATCAAAAACATTTTCTACCATCTTTCCAGTACTCTCATCTTTATAATAAGAAGAGTGGTTTTGCCATTTCTTGTCGCTGAAATTTAAAGAACTTCCATACTGAGCGTTTAATTTATCTTCTATATCTTTACCTTTTTGATATTCAGCATAAGATTGTGAAGCTAGTTTTAAACCTTTACTATTCTTAAGCATAGAAACCGATTTAGCTACAGCATTGGTAGCCCCAAAATAATTACCTGAAGTAACAACACCTCCAAGCTGTTCATCTACCTGCCCATGAAGTTCATTAATTATGTACTCATCTCCAGGAGCTACTTGAGCAGTATTTAACATAGAGTAGATGTTATCAGTATCATATCTATTAAACTCTCTTGTATCCCTTACCATTTTAGCTGTACGTACCAGCCCTAAATCATCCGGTATAATACTAATTGGATCTTTAAATGTATATGCCATATTTTATGTTTTGTCGTTAGTTAAGGGTTGACTTTTAGATCGTAAAGTAGCATAAGCTTCTATACCTTGACCTCCTAAACTTATTAAGTCACTTATTAATTGTTGTCTGCCTGTAACTTGTCTGTCCCACGCAGCATACTTTTGTTCTCTTATATCTCTTTGTTCTAATTGATTAGCAACATCAACTTTAGTATTTAATTCTGCCTGCTTCATGGACAACTGAGCATTTAAACCTCCTTCTTTAGCAGCTATTCCAATATTGACATTATTCTCGTCGGATTTTATTTTATTTAATTCTCCTTGAGTTTTTATAGTATTTCTTTCTTTTAATAAATACTTAGCACCTTCTGGAATATTCATAGCTTGTACACTATTATCCATAGACTGGCCTCTTTGGATTGCATCTACCATTTGAGTTCTATTGCTAATACGTTGTAGATCTACTTTTCCTAACTGCTGTTTCCCTATCATGTTAGGTTTTTCGTTTTTAGCAGCTTCTAGCATCTCATCTGTTTTACCCATCTGACCTGCAATAGCTTTGTAAGCACCAAAAGCTGCTAGTCCAGCTAGTCCTATACCACCCCACTTTTTCCAGTTAATTTTTTTCCCATCTTTATCTTTATCTTTTATTTTCTTTGTATTACTACTAAAAGATGACCCTTCACAATTAGGACCTACACAAGGTTCTTCTTTTATTTCAGTCTCGTCTATTACGGGAGTACGCATTCCTTTCCAAACTTCTTGATGTTTAGGTCCCCAGTAGCCTAAATCCCCAAAATCATAATTTTCAAATCCTGGTTGAGTTTGAACCCAATCTCTCCACTCTTGAACATTGTGAAATCCTTTATCAAAAAATTCTTGTTGTGAAGGATATACATTAGGAGTTTTATCGTTTTCATGCGTCCAAGCTTCAACCTCATAATTGCTATATGTATTGTCTGGATCCTCAGTAATTGGTTTTAAATTAGCATCATAATTAAACAGATAGTCTTCACTAACATTAGTATCAGTCCCTTCAAAATTAGTTACATAGGTAGTTCCATCATGATCTCTTTGACCATCATCAATTACTTCTATATTTGTAGTAATTACATTATCGTCTGTAGGTTCTTGGTATTTTCTTTTTAAAGTACCTCCTCCTTTATATTGGTAAGGTTGTTGATATTTCACTTTTAACAATTTATTTATCTCTTCTGTACTCATTTTTTGATCTGTAGTTGTTTTCACAGGCTTCATGTTAAATGCATTACTAAATTCTTTACCGTACGTTTTTACAGCGGCTTTTACATACTTATTCATAGGCCCTGAAGAAGATAATGGCTCGCCGTCTAAGTTCCAATTTGGATAACTTTGAGACATCCAATTTCTAAAAGTATTAACTGATTCCTTACTAGATACACCATCCCCTCCAAATGTATAGTTTCCATCTACTTCATTTATATGCACATTTCCGTATGGCCACTCTGGTGTAACAGAGGTATTAGTTCTAACCATACTACCTCCTTTAAGATCTCTTTTAAATAAAGATGGATTATTAGCATTAGAAACTTGTGTTACATTATTATGCACTTTACCAGACTTGTCTGTAATTACTAAGCTCCCATCTAATATATTATAATTAAGTTCATCTGTTGTAGTTATCACATCTCCATTTGGAAGAGTTCTACCACCATATTGGTTAGTATACATAAGCTGATTAACACCTGTAGTGTCCCCATCTAATATATTATACTCTAATATTTGATTATTAATTTTACTTCCTTTATCGTCTAACCTCACATCATCTCCTCCTACTTGAACTTCTGTTCTTCTAGGTCCAAATAGATTTCCAAAGAAATTATCTTTTCCTGACTTAGATTGTCTATCATTAGTTTGTTGATAAAATTCAGTAGGTATATTATTTCCTCCTTGACTTATTTGATTTATAAGTTGTTGTTTATTAGCTGTATTTTGTGTATCTACAGCATTCTGTTGAGCTATATTTGCCTTTTGCTCTACAGCAATTTTATCTGCAGAATTGCTAAATCCTTTTACTGTTTGATATAGCCCATCAGCTACAGCTAAAGGCCATGCAGCTTTAGATAAAACTCTAGGTAAAGTTCTCTTTAAAAGATGTGCTCCTCCTTCTACAGCGTGTAGTCCGTGAGACGCATTACTCACTCCGTCCATAAGAGCACTAGTTTGTTGATATTTTTTTGGCCCCCAGTTTGTAGTGCTAGGAAGAGTAAGTCCCAAACTCTCAGGTGTTACATCTTTCTGAAAAGCTGGAGGTGGAGTATACTGTGTATGAGGATGCGGCTGTATAACAGGGTGTTGAGGCCCCCAATGCACTTTGTTTGGCGGTTTTACAGGTTCTTGATACTCTAAATTAACTTTAGGTTGTTGCATAACATTAGTATCTTGAATTAAACTAGTAGGGTTATTAGGATCATTACCATTAGCTATCTCAGTTTCCATAGCTACTCTTTCTAAATCTTGCTTACTAGCACCAGCCATAGCTAAATATTTAACTAGGTCAGCATAACTTGTTTTATCTTTACTGTAATTTTTAGTACCATCTGTGTTCATATAATCAGATACTACATACGGTCCTTTATCAGTATCTAACACAACTTCATTATTTTCTATTTCATGTGTTACACCATCAGAAGTTTTTATATAATTTACTCCTCCTTTAGAATGTTTATTACCTTCTACTATTTCTATATTACCAGCGTTAGGAGTTTTTATTGTATGAATCTTTCCACCATCTACTTTTTTAGTATTGATGATATGTTTTCTAAGATCTTTAACTGATATTTTTTTTCGTTTTCTGCTCATAATATTTATATTAAAGGTTATACTAAAAATCTAGCTAGCTCGTTATCATTAGCTTTTTTCATAGCAACTGTACTTGATCCTAAGACGCTTTGATTTTGTGCTGTTAAATTCTCTCTTATCTCTTGTCGCGCATCTTCATTTTTACTGTCTTGGTACATGGAACCTCCTGCTCCAACAGCAAATCCTACAATAGCTCCTACTGGACCTAATGAAGCTCCAGCCATAGCTCCTTGTGCTCCACCTGCAAGCATACCTCCTGTACCTCCATCTGCAGGAACTGTTCCGTTTATTACATTTTCATAGTCTTGGGCATCTAATTGATTTATACCTGTAGAATTACCTGCATAGTTTTGACTAAATGTAATAGGTGCATCATCAGCCAACGTAGAGATAGGCGCATCTGATGGCCCACTTACTGTAGTCTGAAGGTTTGCATTAGGATTAGTATTAAGACCTTTAGTAGGATCACTAAAAGAATTCGCTGCAAAGTTTACCATATTTGCATAACCAGCTAGTTGATTAGTATTCATACCTCCTCCTCCTCCAGCAGGACTTTGAGCACTAGTATCAGTAAGATTTAGAGCAGTGTCTCCTCCAGACACAGTAGCATTTGAATAGTCAGTCTGTTGGTAATATCTTGTGCTAGGCATTTTATATAAAGAATATTTATTTTGATCTCTTCTAATATAATTATTACGCTGACCAGGAGACATAGGAGCTTGATACTTATTTAACTTCTCAGCAACTTCTTCAGTGTCTTTGTCATCAAAACCTTTTAGCTTATGTAACCACTCTCTATTAAGTTGTATATCTCCTGACCAACTTCCTGCAGAAGATGCGTGGTCTTGATTACTCCCCATAAAGTATGAGCTATAAGGATTCTCTACTATGTAATTATTTAATGCTGTACTATCCCTAGTAATTGCATTTTGATAATCTGTAGCATTAAAATTACCTGGACCAAATTCTACACCTCCTGTTCTAGGAAAATTTGGGATATACTCTAGAGTTTGGTTAACTGGTTCTTGATATTGAAATTGAACCATATTTGGTTGCACCATTCTATTAGGTTGTTGGTAACCTTGTGTTACAGGCTGCATATATTTGTTTGTATATAATATTTTTTTATTCATTGTTTTAAGTTTTATCGCGTATAGCTTTTATATAGTACTGAGCTATCCAGCAAAGTTAAGGAATTTTTTACAGAATTATCGTCTCTTAAGAAGATATTTATATATCTATCTTGAATTCGTCTCATTTGGTGCCATTGTTTGTCTATTGTTATAGTAAAAAACGCACTAACACCAGACGATGAAGGTGTTTGAGCAATTCCAGGAATACTAAATATTTCGCCGTCTAAATAACCAGACCCTCCATTATTAATAGTTACAGCAGTCATGTTACCTGCACCATTAATAGTAAAGGATACATCTAATCCTGTTCCTACTGATCCTGTAGTTATTGATGTAGGTAAGTAAGAAGCGGTAGTACCTGGTGTATAATTTGATCCTGGCGTTATAGAGGATACAGACGCAGCCGCTCCTACTGCATAATACAAAGGATTAAGCTCTGTAGTAGATCCTGGCATAAACATACTTTGAGAATAGAGATTAACAGGAGAAAGTTGTAGTCCCCCTCCATCTTGAGAACGGAGATCTTGTAAAGATAATAAAGCTCTGTCTCTTAAATCATTAATTTGCCAAGACCCACCAACACCTCTATACGTATCCATATAATTTAATTCTAACAGTCCAGTTGTTTGTATATCTGTGTGGGCAAAATAGTGTGTAAAGCCTATATTGTGCTCTGTAGCGCCATTTTGATTTACCCATTTTGTGTCCACATTAAGAGCATAAAAAGATTTTGTAGATAAATTTTCTGTATTGATAGTATGCATAACTTCAAATGGGTATACATTTGTATCATAATACAAACCATATCTATTAAAATCGGATGAATTATGTTTAAATAACTTACCACCATAACCAAAACGCTTATAATATCCATATATTTCACTGTCATGACAAATATAAGTAGTAGGATGATAAGAATGAAAACTACCCCAGATTTTTTCTTCAGGGTAATAAGATAAAGTCCAAACATCTTCTTCAAAATAAATAGTATTAAAACCTACTATATCCCATGTAGCGCCATTATATGATTCAAAACTATGCACATCTGTATTCCATCTAATATCTGTTCCTGTAGTAGAAGTATTAGCATTCCACAAAGTTAAGAAGGAAGCGGTAACAGAATATGAACGTTTAGTTATAAGTAATCTATTATGTCTTGCGTCTAGCCCAAGAGTAAATCCAAAAAGTGTATTAGTATATTCATACTCTGTAGGAACTCCGTAATTATATAAATCTATAGGTATATTTACTTGGAACCATTCTCTCATTCCTTTATCAGATATTATTTCTAATCCACTAGAAAAATGATTAATAGTTCTTCTATTATAATCTATATAAAAATATCCCCATTTAGTACTATAGTTAGAAAATCTAAGAGTTGTTCCTCCAACACCTAAAGAGGCAGTAGCAACTAGTTCAGGAGCATTAGCAAATATATTACCGCTCCCTACAAATATATCACCGCCCTGTTCAGTATTTAAAGTTTCTGATCCTTTAGTTTTATATAAACCGTCTTCTGATTGAATCATAAGAACTCCAGTATGTATAAATAAGTTCCAGATACTTCCTTTATCTGTTTGAACATCCATAAAGTCTAGTTCAGGGAAATTTCTATAAGTATCTGAAACACCTCCTCCCGTAATTGACCTTGTTACTCTAACAGGATATGTAAGTATCTCTTTAATACTATTACTTACAGGTATTGGATTACCCATTAAATTATTATAATGGTAAATTTCATTATATCTAATACCTTCTTCACCGTTAGCATTAGTACCTGTTGCATGATTTGTTAAATCAGTAGGTAAACATGGGTTTTGATCCCATGTATGTAAACGTGCACTATCGTCTTTAGTCCAATCAAGATGAGTAAAACAGCTAGCTCCTAGTCCAATGCATATTCCGTCCAATGCAAATAGGAGTTTATGAATACTACTTTGTGGAGCAAACGGTGTTGCCGCAGTTGTAGAATGTCTAAGAGCTATATTTTCATTAGACTCAACTATAAATGACATGAGGCCCACATGCATACCAGCTGCAAAGTTTACAGTGTTAGCCCCTATTCCGTATATTGAGTTTGTAGACACTCCTACAGGTCCTGTTCCTATATTCAACCATGTATTAGCTAAATCTGCTTGCATCAAATCATAACCGTCATGTGTTATTCGTACATATTCTCTAGCTATAAATGTATCTCCACCAAATATATGTCCTGTTTTATATGTAGTTCTCGTATCTAAAGTATGATTTGTTGCAGGAGTTGCAGTATCAACATCTACTATAAATCTATTATATTCTTCTCCTACCACTTCGTACCCAGTCCAAACTAAATCTTTGGTATCAAAGTCATTATAAACATTACGTCTTTCAGCATATAAATCAACTACTTGAAAAAATGACTGCTCAGTCTCATAATTTTTAGAAGTCCCACCATCTAGATTATCTGGTAATAAATGATTTACTTCATTATAACTAGCACTTAAAAAATCAAAAATTGTTCCATAAGTTATTGTCCCACCTGTTACCTGATTTCCTACATAATTATGATACATAGAACCAGGATTAGATCCATTAATATCAGCTTCTGCTTCACTATAGTAACATGTTGCAGAAGGGAATTTATTATTTCGCCACTCCCCAAAGCCTAAAACATAAGAAGGGCTTCCCATATTAAAAGCATATTCAGATGGGTTGAAATCTCTTAAAGATTCAATTGTATTTCCTTGTATATATTCAAGCCTAGTAGTCAGACGGTACCAACTCGTTTGACCGTGAGAGAGGTTATTTGTAGAATTTACAACTTGATCATATGCAGCTAAAAAATGATATACACCTGTATACAAAGTAACTCCTCCTACATTTCCACTTGAACCAAACCCAGTAGCTTGTCCCCATGGAAACAATGGTGCATTAGTATTGGGTATTACAAATCTAGCATTTGATCCCCACCAAGCTTGTGCTGCTGGTGGTGTTGCTAGTACTGCAGCGGCATCTCTTAAATCTATCACGAACCCCTGAGCCCACGGATCATAGCATGTAACATCACTAGATTTACTGCTCCAACCAGACGTTAATAATTCGTCTACAGTAGTGTCATTTTCGAAATATATGTCTGAATCCCCTGCTGCAAACAATTCCGGCCCTCTAATAGATAAAGTAGATGCTTCATTAAACGCATAAATTTTATCTATAACAGTAACCTCATTTAGAATTTTTCTAGTTCTCATAGTTTCAAACCCATAAAATGAGAAAGAATCATGGTATGCATTTTTATGAACCCCGTCTTGTCTATAATATCCAGTACCGTCTATACCATAAAAAGGTACTTGAAAAACTGCTTTAACTTTAGCTTTTTTATTACTTAGTTTAACATGTTCTATTTTAGAAAGAGCTTTTAATCCTTGGTCCATACGAGTTCTATCAGCTTCTAGTCTATTTCCTCTATATATTCTAAATCCTTGAGATTGTTGTGCTATATCCAATGGTACTGCTAGATCTTCTAATGTGAACCCTAAAATATTAACAGCTTGCTGTTCACAATCACCAGCAGTATCATGACAAGTTTGAAAATTATTCATCCAGCTGGCATCTTCTGCATAGGTACCACCTGAACTGTGATGCCAAATACCTCCACTTGAATTCCAACATGAACCTGAATTACAGGCAGCCGTCATGTTTTGTGTACCAGCTCCTCCATTAGCCAATTGAACAGTAGCACCATTTTGTAGAGCATAGTCACCATTAGATGATAGTAAGGTAACCAGATTAGTCGGATTTGCTGTATTCCAAGCAAGAACTAAAGCATCTAAGTCTGTTGTACCATCACCTGTTAGTATAATACTGTTAGCAGTTGTATTGGCATTGACAGAAATTAAAGATACAAATGTAGAAGCAAGGACGGGAGTAGGATCAGAATTCCAACAAGTTACATTCTGCATAAATTTAGCATTAGAATATCCAAAGATACCACTACCTATTATAGCTCCACATCCATCTTTCATATCCCAAGAAATCTCTGAATCAGCGGTTCCAGATTGCCAATTAGTAAGAGTAATAATATCACCAGTTGTTGCGCAGAAATTCATTGTTCTCTCGTCAGTCATCGTATCAATTGTAGCTTGTGCTATATTAATCACCCCGTTTACCCTTACTTCAACTTCAGCCCCGTTCCAACCATTACCACCTGTATCATACATATTAAATGAGTGATTAGTAGGAGCTATAATACCAGAAGGTAAATCAGCTGCTGTAGGCCAAAAAGTAGTCCAAAGCTGATCAGTATTAGCTTCATTAAATTCAACCTCCATATAAACTAGATTAGAAAATCCATTGTGATTTGGAGTGTATACCTTTATTGTCCCCCAACCTACAGCAACTCCTGCCCATGCAGTAGTGGAAACAACCGCCCCAGTGTTAGGATCAGTTAGCCCATATAGTTTCACAAGTCCATATCCTACATTATCCCATGCTGTAGGGTCTCCCAGTTGTGTAGTCCAATTATTTAAATTCATTACTATTGCTAGTCTAGCTTTTGTATTACTTCCTCCAACAACATAATAAGCTCCTCCTATTCGATTTACATATTGAAATGCCCATGGATATATTTGATTCGTGGAGGGGGCACTGGATAAATTTAAATTTAAATTTGTATTACTTTCATTTTGAACTACTGCCCACGGTGAGGGTCCTACATAATACCCTGGATAGTTAACATCATGACTGTGCGGGAAATGGTGATGTCTAACCTCTCTAGACTGGTTACTTATTCCGGTTACTTCAGAACCTGAAGTAATATCAATTGTATCAAACTCTGTAGATGCAGGGTAAAATTCATCTTGATTTTTCCAATAATTCATCCCGTTAGCGCCCATCCAAGACCAACTTTGTTGAAAGAACCAATTTTCATTTACATGTTCTGGTAAAGTATTCACTGTCGTTGGAGCAAAAACATGTTCTCTACCTGGTATATGGTACGCAGGACTCATAGAGCCATCAGCTTTAATGAAGGCAATATAGAATGCATACGTTTCTCCTCTTTTATATCCTTTCTTATGAGTATGATATTCATCATTTCTATAAGATCTGTTTTCCATGTAACTTGCAGGTGCCATCCCAACTCCATTCTGATTCTTAAATCCAGCGCCATACCCAAGTAATGAGAGAGGTTTAGTTATATTATCCTCTACCGCATAATATTTACAATTGTCTGAGTCCCACCCATGTTGAGGATCAAAAACACAAATGTCCTCCATTATTGGTTTAAGTGTAATAGCATTAGCATATTTTTGATATTTAAAAATAGGATCAACTTCTAAATTTGCTAAATATAATTTATCATCAAATTGCTCAATAGCCCTAGCCCTACTATACACTAAGTTGCCGTTAAATATTTCATTAAGATCTGCAAGAGCCTCTCCTTCTAACCCTTCATATACTATATCTAAAGTTCTATTTACTAGATCTACTTCTGTCTCAACTTCAATTTTAGTAAGTTTTAATCCTACTTCTGCATTACCGCTATTCTTAATTATATATGGACATATATATTTAACATGAGTGTTAATGT
>Ga0181401_1000572_pt1 | contig 15341 bp, 27 predicted proteins | sample 24SPOviralmetaG_FD_130130 | JGI IMG/M metagenome (GOLD analysis project Ga0181401, IMG submission 130130) | Marine viral communities from the oligotrophic San Pedro Time Series (SPOT) site, San Pedro Channel, CA, USA - 24 SPOT_SRF_2011-07-20 | ecosystem: Environmental > Aquatic > Marine > Strait...
AAAATAAACTATGAGTGCAATAATAACATATTCAATTAGGGTAGATAAACTGCCGAAAGAGAAATTTATAGCGGGTAAGGATGGAGCTGTATACGTTAATCTAACTATGAGTGTTAATGACGAAACTAGGTATGGTAATAATACCAGTATTTATGTTAGTCAAACACAAGAGGAGCGTGAAGCTAAAAAGCAGAAAACTTATATTGGAAACGGCAAAGTGGTGTGGAATAACGGCACTATTGTAAACGCTGAGCGCGAAGTTAAAGATCAAGAATTAGTATCTGATGATTCTGCTTCTTCTGATCTCCCTTTCTAAATAAATAAATTAATATATATGTATTTTAGAGTGGCCATGTGCCTCTCTTTTTTTTAACACTAAAGTAAAAATGACCGAACAAAAGACAACAGATAACATGTTAATGGAGCTAATTAAAGAAGAGTGTTTTATAGACACTAGTAAATTTATGGAATACCCTCCTATAGCTTTAAGTCTTGGTCAAACTACTATAAAAACTAAAGATGGAGATAAAGAATTACCAATACCAATAGGAACATACGGTAATTTTAGTTTTGTGCAAGCGCCTCCTAAGACTAAAAAGACTTTTTTCATATCACTTTTAGCTTCAGTTTATTTAAGTGGCGGGAATAATTTTGGCGGTAAAATGAGAGGTTATAGAGATGGTAAATGCTTAATACATTTTGATACAGAGCAAGGACATTGGCATAGTCAAAGAGTTTTTAAAAGAGTACAGGACATGGCTAATATGCAAGATTTCGGATGTTACCATACTTATGCTTTACGAACTATTAATTATAAGCAAAGAATGCAGTTTATAGAATATTGCTTAGAAGAAAATAAAGACAAAAATGGTCTTGTGATCATTGACGGGATAGCCGATTTAGTTTCTGACGTTAATAGTATAGAAGAGTCTAACCTTTGTGTGCAAAAAATAATGGAATGGAGTGCTAGGTATAAGTGTCATATAGTCACTGTTATTCATAGCAATTACGGAAGTGACAAGCCCACCGGGCATTTAGGTAGTTTTTTAATGAAAAAGACAGAAAATCAAATACAATTAGAGGCAAACACAGTAAATAAAGAATGGATAACTGTTAGTTGTAAAAATTCTAGAGGTTATGCTTTTGAAACTTTTAGTTTTAGTATTAACGAATTTGGTTTGCCATTTGTGGTTGGTGAAATATATGATCCACTTAAGTATTTTGTAACATCAAAAAATAAATTAAAATGAGATCTTTAGTAGAATTAGCTTTTTTAAAGCATAAAGACTGGATGAATATAGTAAAGTCATTCGGTTGCAATCCAAGTTTAGCAGAGGACGTCGTTCAAGAAATGTATATACAAATACATCTTGACATACACAAAGGCCTTGATATATCTTATAAAGGTGATATAAATCATTATTATTGTTATAAAGTTTTAAGAGGTATTTATTTAAACATACATAAAAAAGAGGCTAAGAAAATAAAAATATATTTAGATCAAACTAAAGAAATTCAACAAATAGATGAGCTTGGTATTGACGAGGTAGAATATGCGCAAAACAAAGAAAAAGTAGATAATATATTAAACGATTTATACTGGTACGATAGAAAAGTATTTGAGCTAATAGCTAGTGGTAAGAGTGTTGCTAGTTTAAGTAGGGACACTGGCATAAGCTATATATCACTTTATAATACATATAGAACAACTAAAAAATTTATAAAAGATCAATTATGAAATTAGGAGACTTATTTTTTTATTTAACATATTACACGGGTATACATTGGCTTGTGAAAAAGATTAGCAAATTATTTAATAAAGACTGTGGTTGCGATAGACGTCGTGACGACTGGAATGATATTGAATTATGGAAATAGAAGAGAGAAAACAATGGAAAGAATTTAAAGCTAACGTTAAAAATAGATTGACACAAGATCAATATAGGCTTTTGTGTAGGTTACATGCTAAATATTACAAGCATAATTACCATGAGCCTTGTAGCTGCAATCCAAAAAGACTGCTACAATGGATATCAGATATTGATAAAGTATACGAAAAGTGTTAAAGTTTTGTTAAAATAGTTAAGAAATAGTTTATAACGTTAATTTGTTTTTGTATATTAGCCTTACAACTTTAAAACTTAAACAATGAAAACACTTACAGAAACAGAAAAAGCTTGGATCACTATGATGGTTCAAGCTTACGACATGGACGAACAAGTAGCTTTATCTTATATTCAAAACTTATGAGAACTCAATTAGACGATTTACGCAAAGAGTTAAAAGAGATTGATGCTATATTGTACTATGATAGTTACAAGAAATCTTTAACTAAAGAAAAAAAGATAGAGTTAGAAAACAAAGCATCTGAGATCAGAAGCATAATAATAAACATACGATGAAAGACATAAAACTAACAGATAACGACTGCACTTTTGTATACTATGCACTACGCATGTATGCTCAGCAAACACCTGGAATGGATGCTGAAGATAAAGAGAAAATATACGAAGTAGCAAATAAATTTAAAATATAATGAAAAAGACAAAGACAGGATTACACATCCAAACACGCAAAAACAGAATAGAGGTTTATACACAGAAAGAGTTAGATGCCCAAGAACTTAAAAAAGAACGCCAAAGAGAAATAATTATACAAGGTGCTATAATATTTATGTTAGCACTATGTGTGGCTTTTGGTTACTTAATTGGTTCTGCAAGTTAGAATGGATTTACTACAAAAGCAATCCTACGGACTTTGGTACTCATTCCTTATAGAGAAACTTATTGACTGGCAAGAAGCTAAACCTAATAACAAAGATTTAAAAAACTGTGTTAAAGCTATTACAGAAATAGGAATACTCTCAAGCCAGTTAATTACAGAGGTAGATGTACTAACTAAGAAAGTGGATTTAATAAGAAACGAAAAAAACAAAGAGATACAAAAACTAAGACAAGAACTAAAACAATACGAGATATGAGAATTGGATATTATGGCGTAGATCTAGAAGTTACATACAGACATTACATTGGAGAACCTGAAACTTATGACTACCCTGGATCACCAGATGAGGTTGAACTATTATCTGTTGAGGTTAATGATATTGATATAACTGAAATTCTAGTAGAAGAACAAATTGAAGAGATAGAAAACATAATACTAAATAAATTATGAAAAATAAAAAATATACACAAATGCAAAGAATACTTAGGTTAGAGAATATAGTATCTCAGATGTATATTAAAATAGAGGCGTTTAAAATATTATTAGATAAACATCAATTTAAAGACGAAGAAGAATGAATATATTAGAAGAAGCTAATGAGATCATAAATAAAAGATCTCAAGAAAAAGAGAGAATGTATGGGCCATTCTCAGAGGGTATGGAAAGAGCGGCTATGATCGCTTCTGGCTCTACTGGCAAAACAATTACCGCTAAAGATATGTATATGTGCATGATTGCGCTTAAACTATCTAGAGAGAGTTATTTTCATAAAACGGACAATCTTTTAGACGCAGCTGCATACATAGGTGCTTTAGATAATTATGAGTTAGAAAAGGAATTAAAAAAAATAAACTCATGAAGAAGATTGGAATGTTAGGGGTTTTAACTAACCTAGGTACTAGATTGTATTCTCACAATGCTGGTTGGACTTATGTCACTAGATCTATACTTAGTGAGAGATGTGGACAAGACGTTGATATCGTGTCAAATACTGATGATTTTAATAAATATGATGCTTTAATAATCAACGAAGGCGTTAATTTTAAACCAGGTATTTTTAATTTCTTTGGAGGGGTTCAAGATAGACAGATAAATGCACTTGAGAAGTTTAGTGCTTATAATGGCAACGTGTTTTATTTAAATAATTTCGCGGACTATACTATACCTTGTAAGAAAAGAAAAGACTTATCTAAGTATTGTGATCTTACTTTCCCTATAGGAAAAGTTATAGATATATCTAAATACGGTGATTCTATTATAGTTGGTGATAGTCACAGTATCTCCGCGTGGGAGCCTGGTAGAACTATAAATAGATTAGATGGTAAAACTTTAAACGGCGCTTTAAAAATAGGTTTAAAAAATCTAATACCTAGTAATGATCAAAAAGACTTGCAGTTTTATTTTGGCAATATAGATGTTAGGTTTCACTTTAAGAGATTCGGTGGGATTAAAGCAATAGATAAATTATTAGACGAGTATGGATCACAGTTAGTTGATTTAAAAAAACAAGGTTATTCAATAAAGTTAACTCACTTAATACCAATAGAGAGTGAGCTTAGAAAAATACCCGGAACAGGTAAGTACAAAGGACAGAATTTTTTTGGCACTAGAGAAGAGAGAACAGAGTATGTTAATTATTTTAATACTTGTTTAAATAATCTGGCATTAGCTTACGGTTTTGATATTGCTAGATGGTATAAATTAAACTACAATGAATTATCTTTTGATGATATGGAGTCAAAACAATCTGTTCACCTGAGGCCATCATCTTACATGAACTTCGATAAATTAAAAACAAATTAAGATGCTAAACAAGTTTTTAGACTATTATAGTAAAGCAAAAAAGATGCAGGAGTTAAAATTCCAGGGTAAAAGCTGGAGTTTTGAAGATGTAAATGATGATCTTGTTTGGAACATACCAATATACGATGTTGTTAATAGAAGGTTTGCCGCTTTCAGTAGTTTCTTAGAAGCAATACACTTGCGTGACGATGATCCTAAGGGTAACGGTAAGTATTTTAATTTAGCTAAAAAACTAGATTCAATTGATTTTATAAACTTGTGTTATTTGTTTAGATTATGTGGTTCTGGTATTAATTACAAACCTAAAGTAGGTGATCAAGATCCTTTCGGAACTCATGGATTTGGTAATTTCTGGATAGTTGATAGACTTAGTAAAGGTTTTATTGATACTAAAGACTGGATAGACACTATACCTGATAAAGGTTTTTGTGACGTTAAAGGTTATTTATTACCTATGATCAAAGGCGGTTTAAATAATTATATAAAAAACAATTCTATTATGCTTTTAGATAATCTAATTGAATTTATTTACAAAGGTGATCAAAAAAACATTAAAGAAGTTGTTGATTATGGAAATAAAATTTTAAATTTACATGGGTTCAAAAGACAGAATTTTGTTTTAACTGCCTTTGCTATGGATATGGCTGAGTATTTTCCTAGATTAGTGTCTAGGACTTCTGATGTGTACGTAGGTAGTAATGCTAAGAAATGTTTGAAAATGATAATGCCAGGCGTTAAACACGACAAAGCCTTAAGGACTCTTTGCGAGATGACTGGTTTTCACTCAATGCCTTATGACATGGAAGATGTGGCTTGCGACTTTATTAGATATATTAATAATTTTCAATCTAAGGAGCATATAGAAATGAATAAAGGAGTAGTATATAGAAATAACATAACATGAAACAAGTATTTTTAAACAAGCAGGAAGGTATTGATAATAAAGATCTAAGACTAGGTAAGGATTTAAAATACTATTTAGAATTAACAGATGGTTTTAAGAGTTCTTTTGATGATTTTAAAGTTATAAAATCTTCTGGTTTTAATATAATAGACGAGTCTCAAGCATGCTCAGTTGGGTATAAAGCTAGAAGCGGGGAGTTTTTACTATCTAAACTAAAACAACAAGGCGTAAAAGAAATAGTATACGTACAACCAAGAAGGGGTTTCGCAGGTATTAGTTTATCTTATCTGTGTAAAAAATACAATATGGACTTAACCTTAGTTATGCCCTCTTCTAAAAAATCCTCTGATCATCAAAGGTTGTGCATAGAATACGGTGCTAAGCCTTTATTCTTGAGAGTGGCTGCGATGCCAAACGCTAACTCGATGGCTAAGAAGTATGCTCAATCAACAGGGGCGTACTTCATACCACTAGGCTTAAACCATGAATACGTTGTGGCCTGCGGAGTTAAATTAATACATGAGTTTTTTAAAGACAAAGAGCATCCTAAAAGAATGTGGACTGTGATATCTACAGGGGTATTGTCTAGAACTCTTCAGATAGCATTGCCTAAAACTGAGTTTTTTAACGTAGCTGTGTCTAGAAATATTCAGCAAGGTGATTTAGGTAGAGCTAAATTTATTAGTTATCATAAAGCGTTTAATCAAAAGTCTGACTTAATACCTGTAGATTTTGACTGTGAACAGTCTTATGATTCTAAAGGTTACGACTACATGATGAGATACGGTAGAGAAGGTGACTGGTTTTTTAACGTAGCCGGTAATGCACCTGAAACAAAACTACTTGAAACAGAGGTAGATTCTTATAGAGACTGGAGAGACTTAAGAGATTTTAAACAATACATAAAATGAGAAATAGTTTTTATAACGCAGATCATGCTTATGATTTTCTGCTAGATGATATTATAATTAACGGTGTAGATTTTAGAGATACTAAAGCTATATTTAACTGTGGATTTTATATATTAAACCCTGAAGACAATCACATAACAAATAAACAGCGGAAATGGAATTTAAAGTATGCTGAAGCAGAATGGCAATGGTATTTATCCGGTGATCCTAGTATTAAAAAGCTTGGTGAATTATACGGCAAAGTGCCACCTATATGGGAACGAATGGCTGATACTAGCGGCAATGTTATGAGTAATTATGGTTGGCAATGGCAACGTGATAATCAATTAGAAAATGTAATTGGTTTATTAAAAGAAACTCCAGAAACTAGACAGGCAGTTATTAGTATATACGATGGTAAAGAAATGCATAGATATTCTAATGATACTCCGTGCACATACGCGATACAGTTTACCATACTTGACAGTAAGCTATGCATGTCTGTCTATATGCGTTCTAATGACATCTGGTACGGCTTCTGCAATGATCAGTATCAATTCTCATCATTACAGAAAATGATTGCTAAGAGATTGAATTTAGACATTGGCTGGTATTACCACCACGCTCATAATATGCATTTATATAATAATAAAATATAAATGTATTATATTTACCACATAGAAGGTATCAAGGTCGGTTGTACTAATAACCCTGCTAAGAGGATAGTACACCAACAAGGCTATAAAGATTTTAAAATATTAGCTAAAACTAAATGCATCGATGAGGCTTCTAAGCTAGAATTCGAATGGCAAAACAAGTTAGGCTATAAGAATGATATAAGAACATACAAACAAACAATAAATAATTTTATGCTACACATTACTAAGACAACAATAACTTTTAAGAAAACGTTTAATAAGAGCTTTGACAATTACACTTGGCCATCTAATATAGAATTAGATAAAGATTATAACATAGAAGTAAATGAACAGGTTAAAGACTTTATATTGCAAAACAATTTTAAGTCAGCACATAACGATGAGAGATACGTATACTCTCAATCTTTAAAAAACTTTTGGGATATAGAAAGTAAGCCTAAAGTAAATTTAGAGATATTTGATAATATAAGATCTTGGGCTAATGAAAGAGGCTTGTATGACAAAGGCAATCCACATACACAATACGTCAAGTTAATGGAGGAGGCCGGTGAATTAGCAAAGGCGTTACTAGAACAAGATACAAACGAGATAGAGGATGCTATCGGCGACATGGTTGTCGTGTTAACTAACTTAGCACACTTACAGGCTATGAGTATAGAAGAGTGTATACATTCAGCTTACAACGTTATAGCTAAAAGAACAGGTAAAATGATCAATGGAACATTCGTAAAAGATGATATTACTAATTGATGCTGATAGTTTAGTCTATGCCGCTTGCTTGAGATCTAAGAGAGAAGTTGGTGATGATAAGTTCTATGAAAACATAGAAGATAGCATAGCTAAGTTCGATGAGCAATATATGAAAATAGTTAACGACTTAGAAGAGTTGTACGATATAAAACACATTTATACGTTTAATGGTTCTAAAGGTAATTTTAGAAAGCTAATAACTAAAAACTATAAAGCAAATAGAGATGATGTTGAATTGCCACCGTTATTGCCCAAGATGCATGAATTTGTTAGAGATCAATATAACGGATTGTACGCTTACGGCGTAGAGACAGATGATCTAGTTGCTAAGTACTGGTATGATATATCAAATCAAATAGGCAGAGACAAAGTGATGATAGTATCTATAGACAAAGACTATAAGCAGTTTCCGTGTTTAATGTATAACTATCATTACAAGCATAAAGTTGTTTATGATATTAGTGAGCAAAATGCTTTATATAATTTTTATGAGCAAATGATCATAGGAGATAGTGTTGATAATGTAAACTACTTTAAAGGCAAGGGTAGAGTTTATGCTAAAAAACTGTATAAGTCTTGCAATACTAAATTCTGCTATGTTAAAAATCTATATAAATTATTTAAACAAAAGTATAAATCAAAGGCTAAGCAGAAGTATATTGAATGCTATAACCTATTAAAACTAAGAACAAAGATATGAGTATACATTATGAAACAGAACAAGGCTTTGACGTAATAGATATTGCTAAAGCATACGACTTAAATTTTAACAGAGGCAATGTAGTAAAATATCTATGCAGAGCAGGTAAAAAAGATAGTGAAATAAGAGATCTAGAGAAAGCTTTAGACTATTTACAAAAAGAGATAAAACACTTAAGACAAATACAATCAAATTGGATAGAACAAAATAAATAAAACGACATGTGGATAGAAAATGAAACATTTAACGAGTACAGAGTACAACAAAGAAAAATACAAGAAGCTATAAAGCTATTGAGACAAAATAAATATACTGTAGAAAAAAACGAAGTAAAGAATGACATTAGAACAACTAATAGACGAGATACATAGTTACTATCAATTTGATATAAGAACAAAGAGTAGAAAGCGCGAAATAGTATACGCTAAGAAAGTATTCTGCAAACTAGGCTACGAGATAGGATATACGTATGACAGAGTAGCAGCTATGTTAAGCGCTAATCACGACTTGGCCTTGTATCACGCTAATAGTATAAACGATGTAGAGGATAGAGATAAAAAGATATTTGATAAAATAGTTGATGACTTCGATTTGCTTATACCTAAATTTGACGTGCAAAAAAAGCGCAGAATAATTAAAGGCATAAAAGAAAACTTAGAGAAGCAGAAAATAGAAAGATCTAAAGATCTAATAGCTGAGATAAATCAAATAGTAATAAACTGGGATAGAGACGTAATACAGGAATTTATTGATACTAGACTAAAGGTATTCAATAAAGGTGTTAGCAATAGAATTAAGCCAAAGGAAAATACATACGTTCCAGGCGCTACAATACTTAGAAAAGCTAAAAACACTTTCTTAAGCTAAAAATATCTAATAATGTTTATATATTAATATGAACAAAACTGAACAGCATAAAAAAGCAATTTTATTAGCTTTAGAAAAATCATTAGGTGTTGTGACTGAAGCTTGCAGAAAAGTCGGTGTAGGTAGAACAACTTTCTATGTATGGCTTAAAGAAGATAAGGAGTTTGCGGCTAAGGTAAAAGATGTGCAGGATATTGCATTGGACTTTGTCGAGTCTAAGTTATTTGAGAACATTAGAGATGGTAAGACGAGTGAGATGATATTTTATTTAAAGACAAAAGGAAAGTCGCGTGGTTACATTGAGAGACAAGAGATAACTGGCGCAGATGGTTTACCAAACAACTTTAAAGTAGAGATCATTGACAGCACAAAAGATACAGACTAACGTTGTCTACAAGCAGTTATTAAATAGCCAACAAAAAATAGTAGTACAACAAGGTGGTACACGTAGCGGTAAAACCTACAACGTACTATTGTTTATTATATTTGAATACTGTTTAAAGCAAAGGGACAAAACAATCACTATATGTAGAAAGACATTCCCAAGTGTTAGAGCTACAGTGATGCGTGACTTCATAACCATACTTAGACAATACGGATTATACAGAGAAGAGCACCACAATAAGTCTAATAGCGAATACAAGTTAAATAACAACCTCATCGAGTTTATTAGCGTTGATCAACCACAGAAGATTAGAGGACGTAAACGTGATATATTGTTTATTAATGAAGCTAATGAGCTTGACTTTGAAGACTGGCAGCAGTTAGTATTTAGAACACAAGAGAAAATTATATTAGACTACAACCCTTCAGATGAGTATCACTGGATCTACGATAAGGTATTAGTTAGAGACGATGTAGAGTTTTACAAGACTACTTATTTAGATAACCCTTTTCTAGAAAAGTCTATCATTAAAGAAATAGAACTACTTAGAGAAACAGACGAGCAATACTGGCAAATCTACGGCTTAGGTCTAAAGGGTATGAGTAAAGCAACTATATTTACTTATGTTGAGGTACCACACGTACCACATGACGCTGAGTTGGTTAGCTACGGAGCAGATGCTGGTTATACTAACGACCCAAGCACTCTAGTGAGCGTTTACAAGAAAGATCATAACTTATATATAAAGGAACATTTGTACAGGACTATGATGACCACAAGAGATCTCAGTGATCATTTCAAAGAAGTAATAGAAAGCAAACGTAGTCCTATTTATTTTGATGCAGCTGAGCCTAGACTAATAGACGAACTAAGGAGAATGGGACATAACATACAACCAAGTCTTAAAGGTAGAGACTCTATAAATGCAGGTATTGATTTATTAAAGAGATATAAGATACATGTAACGAGCGATAGTGACAATGCTATTAGAGAATTTAGAAACTATAAGTGGTTAGAAGATAAGACAGGTAAATTAACCAATAAGCCAGTAGATAAAAACAATCATATAATAGATGCAGTACGCTATGCTACTTATTCAATAATGAGTAGGCCAAACTTTGGTAGGTATGCAGTACACTAATCTCTAAAATAATTTAAAAAAGTTTATATATAAGTATGAAAGTCAATTTAAGAATACCAACGAGCTTGAATGAGATAACATTAGCACAATACCAAGAGTTCGCTAAGTTAGATGGCAAGTTAGAAGATACACATGACGCTAAGATACAATTGAAGATAGTTGAGATCTTTTGTAATGCACCAGAGATAGTAGTTAGAAACATGAAGGCTACTGATATTGCTGAAGTCTGTGAGATCATTAATACAATGTTTGATACTAATCATCAACTAATAAATAGGTTTAAACTAAACGGAGTTGAATACGGTTTTATACCAGAGTTAGACGATATGAGCTTTGGTGAGTATATGGACTTAGATACTTTCATAGGAGATAATGATAATTTGCACAGAGCAGCGAACGTGTTATTTAGACCGATTAAACATAGTAGAGGACATAGATACGTTATAGAAGACTATGATCCTGATTCTAGCGAGATAGCTAAAGAATTTCCTTTAGATGCTATATTAGGAGCCATTGTTTTTTTTTACAGTTTAGGCAAGGACTTATCGATGGTTATGCTGAACTCTTTGGACAAGAAGAACGAGAAGGCTTTAGCACAGCATCTAATTTCACAGCCAAGTGGGGATGGTTCAATTCACTCTATGCAATCGCTCAAGGCGATATTACACGATTTAAAAATATCACTGAACTAAATGTACACCAATGCTTAACCTATTTAGAATATACTAAAGAAAAAAACCAAATAGAAGCAGCGGAGATAAAAAATAAATTCAAATGAGTCAAATAGGAATAAGAGGGTTTTACCAAATAACATCAAAAATAGAAACACAGCTTTTAAGCGATGTGAATGTGAACACAGTTACAACTGGCGATATATTCGATATTGACTTGTCTAAACAAAGCATATTCCCTTTGGCACACATTATAGTGAACTCTGTTACAACTCAAGAACAAGTGTTGTCGTTTAACATTACTGTTATGGCTATGGATGTGGTAGATGAAAGCAAAGAGCCTACTGCTGATATTTTCAGAGGTAACAACAATGAACAAGATATTTTAAACACGCAGCTTGGTGTGCTTAATAAATTAATAATGCTGCTTAGAAGGGGAACGCTACATAGCGCACAATTCCAATTAGAGGGCGATCCTACACTTGAGCCGTTTTACGAAAGGTTTGATAACCGCTTAGCTGGATGGGCAGCAACAATGGACTTAATAATACCAAACGATATTACTATATGTTAGCAGAACAGTTTTTAAGAGACGAGCTAAATAAGTTTGCTAAGTATGTTGTGCAACAAGCAAGATCTAACTTAAGCAAAGGTGCTTCGCCTTTCGGCACATTTAACGATACTAAAAATCTTTACAATAGTTTAGGCTTTACCGATCCTTTAACAAAAGGTGGTAGAACATCTGTCGCTTTTAAAATGGCTGACTATGGTAAGTTCAAGGACAAGGGAGTAAAAGGTAAGTCATCAAGTGCTAAAGCGCCTAATAGTCCATATAGGTTTGGGACTGGTAGTGGTCAAAAAGGTGGTTTAACTAAGTCGATGCAAGACTATGTTAGGCGTAAAGGAATACAATTTAGAGACAAAAAAAGTGGTAGATTTATTAGTTACGAAAGCACTGCCTTTATTATAGCAAGAAGCATATATCAAAAAGGAACTAAAGCAAGTATGTTTTTCACAAAACCATTTGAAGCGGCTTTTAAGAGATTACCAGACGAATTGATAGAAGCATACTCGATAGGCTTAGAGAAACAAATACAAGTAAACATAAACAAGAAATGAGCAAGATAAACGTAAGAAGTCCGTACTATATAGGTATTGGTATAGACCCAACAATAGATAACCTAACAAGCACGCAGCTTGAGTTGTACATATATCAAGGAGAACAAACAAACGATAGACCGACAACACGCACCTATCTTTTAAATTCGTTTGCAGTTGATAATGTTTGTGTTTTTGAAATAGCAGAACTTATAAGGGATTATTTTACCAATGTATTTGATGGCGATTACTCAACCAACATTTTTTGGGTAGATTATAGAACAACAACTTTTGTTCAAGGCGTAGCGCAGACTACAAGTGGCTACACACAACTTAAAGCGTTTTTTGGTTATGGTTTATTTGAAGATGGTGCAAACCCTGAAAATAGCAAAGCGGTCTTACAATCAAATACCAAAATAGTTAAGTTAGACGATGCACCAGCGGTTATAGCAGTAGATACATCTTTGGCTACACAAGTAACATACTTAAACAACGGAACACAAGTTTATACTAAGGCAATAACACCAAGTAGTCCACTAACATCTTCTACTCAAATAGAATACGTTACAAGCGGTGTAAATGGTTCTGATGAGTTTGAAGATAGAGTTATACAAGATGGCGGTACTTTTGAAGGTAGCGACTGCCTTACAGCCTTTGAGGGCGAATACACACTATTTAACTTTGATACTATTTTAGTAGATAGCTCTACTGGGGTTACAAAGCTAACTGTAATAAATGAAAGCGAGTGTAAGTTTACACCCTACAAGATTACGTTTATAAACAAGTACGGAACGCTGCAAGATATATGGTTCTTTAAGCGCACTAACGAAACGCTAACAACAAAAACAGAAAAGTTTAAAAAGAATATAATTAGCGGTGCAAGTTATAATATAAGCAACCACCAAGATAAGACACTAACCAAAAATGGTAAAGAGAAACTAACGCTAAATACTGGTTACTACCCAGAAGCTTACAACGAGGTATTTAAAGAGATGCAACTAAGCGAAGATTGTTGGATTGAAATAAACTCACAGACCTTACCAATACAAGTTACAAGTAGTTCATTTGCTTACAAAACACAACTAAACGACAAGATCATAAACTACACAATAGAAATAGAGTTTGCTTTTGACACAATAAACAATATACGCTAAATGCAGATACTTGAGTTATATATAAGGGATGGAATAAAGTACCCAGAGTTTGGCACAAGCGCAGCTACAAGCACTTCTACAAGTAATTTAGTAGATGCTACTGCTGACTTTACAAGTGGTGTAAAAGTAGGCTATATTGTGTTTAATAAAACAGATGGAACAAGCGCAAAGGTTACAGCGGTTACAAACGCAACTACTTTAGCTTTGTCTGCTGATATTTTTGCAAGTGGCGAACTGTATCAAATCAAAAGCGACTTTGTTAGGCTTGATTTATTTAAGGATGAAAGCGTTACAATAACAGACAGTATAAAGAACACTAAGGACATTTCTAAGGTGTTTACACCATTTTCTCAGCAGTTTAATGTACCAGCCTCAAAGCATAACTCAAAACTATTTAAACATTACGAAGATAACGACGTTGTAAATAGCTTCGATGCAAGGTTTAGAGTTGATGCATTAATAAAGCTAAATGGCGCAGACTACAAGAAAGGTAAGCTAAGGCTTAATAGCGTTTCAATGAAAGACAACAAAGCGCACTCGTATAAATTGGTTTTCTTTGGTGAAACAATAGAACTAAAAGACATCTTAGGCGAAGATGATTTAAGTAGGCTTGAGTTCCCAAGTAGTTTAAATTTCGATTACGATTACACCACAATCAAAAGTAAGTTTACTTCTTCGGCTGGGGATGTTTGCTTTCCGCTTATAACACATAGTAAAAATATGCGCTTTTCTAATAGCGGATATGAAAGCACAAATAACGAAAAGTTAAATCAGCTTGATATTAAACCAGCTTTAAAAGTTAGAGCGATAATAGAGGCAATAGAAACTACTTACGACATTGACCTTTCAAATGACTTCTTTAACTCTACTGAGTTTAACAATATTTATATGTGGCTTCATAGAGAAAGCGGTTTTATGAGTAACGCTGACGAGGGTGGGGGGTTACAAACTTTAGAGGCAAGATTTCATTTGCCAACTGATGCTGGTTTAGACTTTGATAGCGGAACAGATATCAGACCAGTAAGTTTATATGGAGGGTTGAACCTTACAAACTTAGGTCGTAGGCTTAAATTAAATTTTGATATTGATGCTGGTGTTTCGGATGAATTTAACTTAACAATTCTAAGAAGTTCAGATAACGCTGTTTTGTTTGAAGAAGATTATACTGGACCACAAGACTTTGATATTAGATTAATGCCTAACAATGGATATACAAATGGCTCAACTAATATTAATTACGGTGAAGGAATTGTTGATGTGAAAATTTTGATTACAACATCAAGCACTTTAAGTTTTACAGAAATAGAGATAACAGCAACACTTCAATCTAATATTCCCCTTACAATTCCAGCTGACATTGAAAGTGGAGTTTACACATTACCAGCTTTAGCTACTTCTAATAAAGTAATTATATCAAGGCAAATACCTAAGATGAAAGTCATAGACTTTTTAACAAACATCTTTAAAATGTTTAATCTTGTGGCTTACAAAGAAAACGGAGAAATACAAGCGTTGCCCTTTAACGATTTTAACGCACAAGGTACAAGCTATGATATTACGCAATATGTGGACACTTCTAAAAGCACAATAGAAAA
>Ga0181401_1000574_pt1 | contig 15300 bp, 23 predicted proteins | sample 24SPOviralmetaG_FD_130130 | JGI IMG/M metagenome (GOLD analysis project Ga0181401, IMG submission 130130) | Marine viral communities from the oligotrophic San Pedro Time Series (SPOT) site, San Pedro Channel, CA, USA - 24 SPOT_SRF_2011-07-20 | ecosystem: Environmental > Aquatic > Marine > Strait...
ATTCAGCTACCATTAAGGCATCACCCTTCTTTACAATAGAATATTTACCTGATAGATTTTTTGTGTTATTGAACATTGCTTCCATTAAGGGATTATCATTCATATAATTAATCAGAAATCTATTAAACTTAGACGGGATAATTATTCTTCGTTCGTGATTGTTCCAAGGTTCTCCAATGTTAGTGTAAATAGTTACATCCACCATATCCTGTAAAGTAGCTTTATTTATCATAACCAATGTAAGTGGTGTATCCAATATCGTTTGTTGGGTTTGCTCAGGCATATCTCTGAACTTAACACCCTTTAATTGGAAAGCTATTGGTGCCTCATCGCCATTATCAACATAATCAAATACCGAACTTTCTATTGTAAATTTAGATTTTAAAAAATCTTGATAAGTTTTTACTCTATGTTGACCATCTATGTTTAGATAACGTTTACCTGTTGATTTCAACTTCGATAAGTACTCAATAGTTTCAGCTACTGCTGAATATTCGGTATCATCTTTTTCATATTCACCTATAATACTATTACAGTAATTTAAACAACCATCTATACTAATTAGAACAATTGTGTAAATATTGGAATGTCCTTCAAATATAGCCCTCATATGCTCGGCTTTTACTTGGTCTGGCCATTCATCTAATAACCTTTGTAATGTGTTTGTGTCTACATGAATGTAGGGAAATAATTTTCTAAGTTGGTTTAGTTTCATTTCACCAACTGATGCATCGATTGATTTTTTAAATGCCATTGTTACTTGTTTTAAGTTTTGGTATCGTTAATGAGGTGATACCTTACCTCGTGTTTATTAATTTTGATATCGTTATAGAGTGATATCAACTCTTTTACTTTGTAAATATACGAATAATATTTGGAACTACCAAATGTTTTAGTAATTATTTTAATCCACTAAAGTTAATATAGTGTTTCAATTCGTTTTTTTCTTCTAATGAATGATTATTTCGAATGATGTTTTCTTTTTTGTGTTCTTCTTTAGTGACTTTTATTGTAGCCCATAGATGAAGATTATCATATAACCACTCATTCAACATCCAATCAATATTATATTCACTTTTTTTGAAAACTTCATGAACATAACGACCAACCTCGGTCATTCCAGCCCAATGGTCTAATGTAGTTTTTATATTACCTACACTAGCATTATTACTTGCAAGACCGGATGAAAATCCATTTCCATATCCAACACCATAATACCCAACCATTAATCTATAAAATGCTCTATCCTTATAATCATTATCAAAATCTGAAGAATTTTCATCCATAGTTCTAAGTAAAATTAAATTAGATTTAAACCACTTTTTTAATTTTACTTCATTTTTTTTCCAAAGGATATCTTTCTTACCTTGTGTGCTAAATAGGTTTTTTATATTCATATTATTATCACTCATTTACTATGTAAATATACGAAAAAAAATTGGATTTACCAAATATTTTTACCAAAAATTTACTTTATTTTCTGCTTCGATAGTTTCATAGTGTTCTATCTTTGGTAAATAATCTTCTAAGTTCTTTGGATAAGGATAAACTTTGTGTTTCAATTTTGATTTCAACTTCTTAGTTTCTCCTTTAGTTTGACCTAATATCTGAATGTATCTATTCTTAGGTGCTTCTTTCTTTCTCCAAAATTCTTTATAACCATCTTTACCAACTGCCTCTTTTAGTTTTTCAATATTATGTGAACCCCATTTAGAGAACACAGTTCTTGAATGTATCCACTTATAAGGGTCTTTAGTTAATGATATACCAAAGTTTGGCATCAGTTGTATTTGTGATGTATCTTGGAATAACCAATTCGTTGCTTGGTAGATTCCTCCAAGATGTCCTTGTTCTGAATCAGAATAAGAAATCAACATCTTTATATTAGGTGCATTTTCTTTCAACCACTTAAACGATTTTCCCATACAGAAGCTTTCAATATTAGAACCGAACCCATCGTGTATAAAGAGACGTGTAAGTTCTAAACACTCATCTTTACCCAATCCATCAACTACTGAGGTTACTGCTGACCTACCTACGGGATAACCATAAATAAGACATCCTATGAGTTGTTCTGTGTTACCTAACACATCTTTGGTATCGGATTCGTAAAATACTCCAAGAGCGTATCTACACATTGAAAATGCGTGTGTATAATGATACTTTACAATCATATCTTTACCAGCTGCTTTACTGATTTCTCTGATTGTAATTTTAGATATATCTACATAATGTTTACCTTCTTCTTTCATAAACTACCACTCCAAAATTCATTTAGATGTTGCCAAGTTTTATTTTTAACAATCTTAACTACATTGGCAGGTGATACTTTATTATTACGAGCTATAACTCTTATGTTACGATGCCCCATTCTCCAAAGTTTTCTGATATCTAAAACTTGTTCATCAGTTAACTTTGCCGATGGATGTGTTTGTCCTCTTCTTATTGGCATTAATCTGTAATTAAATTTCCAAAGGTTGTTTTTAACCAATCATTGATATCACCAAAAGCACCAGTTACTTTATATTTTAAAATAACTTTCATAAAATCCATTTTGTTTAATGGAGTTATAGGTTCATTGAATCTATCTAAGGTATTCATTTTAATAGTACCACTAATATCAACATCATCCAATTGCATCAATTCTCTATTAAGTAGAATTTGGCTTTTAGCTTCTATGATATCTTTGTATATTTTAATCTTACCTTTAGTTTCATCTTTCTTCTCTTCAGCTAACCTTAGTAAATCATCAACTTCTAATTTTACATCTTCTGTAATTTCAGGAAATCTCTTTACTACGGTTTTTATACCACATCCATATACACCAGGTATATTATCTGATTTATCACCATCTAATACTCTGTATAACAAAAGGTTCTTTGATTCGATACCAAATTCCTCTTTTACCATAGATTTGTTGTACATTTTCTTTTTGGTAGGTGACCAAACAATGGTTGTATCATCAACTAATTGAAGGAAATCCTTATCAGTTGACATAATCACTGCTTGTTCATCTTCTTTTAAAAGTGTAGTAGAAATATAAGCCATGATATCATCGGCTTCAACACCATCGTATATCATAGTTGTAAGAGGAAGTTTATCCAACATTTCGTTTAACCAAACGAATTGTCTTTTCATAGATTCTCTTTCATCCTCATCGTTCATCATATCAGCATATGCTCTATTTACTCTGAGTTTGTTTTTATCTCTCTGTGCTTTATATCCACCGAATTTCTTTTTACGAGAAGTAGAACCACCTTTACCATCAAATACAACAACAACACGAGTCGGTTGAGTCTGTCTGATTGCGTACCCTATTGATTTAAGTACACCAGTTACTCCTGCAACATGGTCTCCATTATCATTCATAGTTGGTATCGATGACCAACATCTGATAAAGGTATTTAACCCATCGATAATAAGTACACGAGAATTCTTGTGTTTATCGATATTTTGAGTTCTATCAGTTTCAACTGACTCTAAAATGTTCTTGTATAGTTGTTTCATGTAAGAAGTTCTTTGTTTGGTTCTTGGTTTTCATAATATTCTAATGCTTCCAATCTATCTAATGCGCCAGATAGAAGTTCTAACGCTTCTTCTGCATTTTTATAGAAATCTTCAGTAGAATGGTCACCAATACCAACAGCCTTCTTATCTAATAAGTCGAGAGATAATAGTGCCTTAGCTTTATCAGCTTCGGCACTTTTTCTCAACATAGTAATTAATTTACTCATGTTATTCAGGTATTAAATTAGGGTCATGTTCTAATGCTTCAATATCTTTGGTATCTGATTTATATTGTAAGATTTGTACCTCACATATCTTTTTATAAATCTGTTCTCTAATTTCACCCCTTTCTTCCATAATATCTATGAAATCCTTAGATTGAAATTTAAGTTCTTCACCAGTTTCAGTATCTACATAAGAGTACCATGCACCTGCTTGTTTTACTATTTTGTTTTCTTTCATTACCTTTAACCACGAACCGTAGTTATCGATACCTCTATCAAAGTAGATTTCAAAATCAGTTGAACGTAATGGAGGACCCATTCTGTTCTTAACCACTTGGCATCTTACTTTCATACCAACAATCTTATCGTTACCACCAATCTTCATTTTGATTTGACCAGCACCCTTCAATCTCAATCGTACAGAGGCATGGAAAGCAAGAGCTTTACCACCCGAAGTAGTCCATGGGTCACCGAACGGCATAGCGTTCATCTTTTGTCTAAGTTGATTAGTGTAAACTAACAAGATTTTTTGTCTACCAATCATATTGGTAATTTTCCTCATCGCTTTCGAGATGATGATTGCTTTGTCAGTAGCGTAACCATCTTTACCATAATCAGATGCAAGTTCAGCTTGTGTTGAAGCTGCTGCAACTGAATCTGTTACAATAGTTACCAATCTATCTTTTGATGTTTCTCGAACCTTTTCAATAATTGTTTCAGTCATATCAAAGATTTGTTCAACTGAATCTGCTGATACATAAAGAAGTTTAGAAACATCCACACCGATAGCTTCTAAAAATTCTCTACTTACTGCAGTTTCAGTATCAATCAATACAGCAACACCACCTTGCTTTTGTGTTTCTGCAAGGAGGTGAGCTGATACTAATGATTTTCCTGATTGTTCGAGACCTGTTATTTCAACGATTCTACCAACTGGCAACCCACCATAAGGGCGGTTAGAAATTGCTACATCTAACATAGCACATCCGGTCGATACCCATCCATCTACATTTGTAGGTGCACTGTCATCATCTAAGAAAAATGCTACTTTGTTATCTTTAGCTTGTTTGTTAAGTTCACCCGCCAGAATATCTGCCAAGTCAACTTCTTGTTTCTTTTTTGCCATTTAGTTTGGTTTAGTTATTGAATAAATCATCAAATGCTGCTGCAACATCATCAGTTTTCTTTGCAGATTCTGTTGTTGTAGGAGCCGCTGCTACTGGAGCAGTTGTTTTAACCTCTGCTTGTGCAGCTGGTTTAGATGGAGTAGATAGAACCTCTTGAGATGCTGAACCTTGTTCACCTTCTGCAGTTGGGTTTAACCATCCTTCTAATACTGATTTTAATTCATCATAAGATAATTCAGAATATAAATCTGTAATTTCAGTTTGTGATTCTAAGAACGAAGTTGCTCTTGTAGCATCCTCACTTACTGCAGTTTCACTTGGTTTTACTCTAATAGTAGTAGTTGGGTATGATGTACCAGCTTCTTCTGCTGATTTATACTCAATTGTTAAATCTCTACCACTTGTAGGGTCTGTAATATCACCATAATCTGGATCAGCGATGTAACCTAAGATTTCTTGATATACAGTTTTACCAAATCCCCAAAATCTAACTCCTTCACCTTCTTCACCTCTTACAACAACAGGTACGAAAGTTCTCAACTTAGGCTCCATAGCCTTTGCTGCTTTCCAATCTTCTTTATCTCCCATTCTTTTTAGTTTATCCGCAAACTCTACAATAGGGTCTGGTCTACCAAATGATTGTGGTGATAAATAAGTTTTGTTGTTAATGTTGTAGTGAAAGTACAATTCAATGAAAGGATTATCTTGATTGAATTTGTAAGGAACGATTCTTACTTGATGTTTTCCTGGAGTTGGTTTCCAAAGTGCATCTGATTTACGTTGTGTGTTTTGTAGTTTGTTCAGTCTACCTCTGATTGCGTTAATGTCTAAAGCCATGATTTTTACCTTTTAGTGTTAATTATTAATTGTTTTATCGGTGTGTGTTTTATACATATAAATATACGAAAATCGAAAAAACCACCGAAGAATCTTCTCAAAATTCGTATTTATTTTTATTATTTTGCCCACTTACCGTTACTAACGATTTGGGCTATAATTCCATAAACTGATAGGTCTTGGTATGAATCTTCGATTGCTTCTCCAACCTCATCTTTCTTACCTTGTACTACCATTTGTTTTAATCTTTGAATCTTATCATTCATTCTAAACCAAAGACCTGTAAGTGCTATATTTTTATCAGCCCTACTCTTTAAATCAGAACCAACAGAAATGTTATCTGGTCCATAGTTTGCTTGTTTCTTACAGAAAAGTTCGTACTGAGTAAACATGATTCTTTTGAATTCATCTGTCATCTCAGGCCATTCCTTTTCCATAGTCTCTACGATATCTGGATTATCGTATTTGATTACAGAGTATTCAACCTCATCAATAGGTTTGATATTTAAACTGTGTCTTTTTGTAGATTGTTTTACTACCCTTGGGGTAGATTTTGTAGTTGTAGATTTTTTTGCCATATTGTAACCTTTTAAATTTTATTTATACAAATATACGAATATTATTTTTAATATCCAAATTATTTTGAATTTATTTTAAATAAATAATTTATAATTTTTTTCTTCGTTTGTTGCAGCAATCTCATATGGGTGATTATCGTATCTGAATCCCATGTTGTAGTATCTTGTCATCCAAGATGGAGATTGTAAGTAATGTTGGTATTCGTGAACTAAAGTTTCCACGATATGTTTTTTAGATTTCATCTTAGGATAATAAAGAACGATTGAGTTATCGATTCTATCAAACTCAGCTTCTGGAGTTTCTTCCCCCATCTTACCATCATCTTCTTCACCGCTCATTCTACCATAAATAGAAGTTTCATATTCGATATAAGGAGTTACTTCAGGAAAGTGTTTTGAGTAACCATAATAGTTTTCAATCTTTGGGAAAACTTCCTCAACTATCTTTTGTATATCTTTTAACTTCATCTTTTCTTATTTACTATGTAAATATACGAAAATTATTTGATATATCCAAATAAAAAGTGAATTATCTTTTTAAGATAAGTGCTTCTCTTTTATTTTTGCTATTATATTAGCAAATATAGTGTCTAATTTACTTTTATCATTAGTTGGAAGACCATGTATTTCTGTTGTAATTATTTCTTTTGTACGATTTTGTCTCATAATATCATATTCTTTTTTTAATTAAAATTTAATTACTTATATTACCAAAGGGTACATCTATTTTATTATAATCTACTAAGATACCATCTTCACTATGTATTAATACATCTTCAAATCCTAATCTTTGTAAATCATCTACCATTGTACCTATAAATCTACCTATTCCATTTGCTACATCTTTATAGTTAAAGTGATACATTGGAATACCCATTTTAGATTCACCAATGAATTCTATATCTGTTTTTAAATGTCTTTCTGATTTTCCACTAAAACCTCCTCCACTACAACCGGCATATCCACAGTTGTTATCACAATAGTAATGTCCACATCCTGCCCATGGGTAGCTACAATAAGTACATATGTTGTGCATTATACTAAATGTACCATCACCTTGTTTTGAATCAACTAAGAAATAATCATATGGTTCAAAATCTAAGTTATAAATAGTAACATCATTTTGCCATACCATTTCTAAGTTTGTAATTTCTTTACTTGTAATTTCATTAGAACCAGAATTATAATATACAATAGAATCACCAACTAATAGTTTATTTACAAATTCAAATTGAGTTGTTTCAGCTGAACCAGAAGTTTTTATATAAACTTCAGAGGTTGGTGAATCAATCATAATGCTATTATCAGAAAAAGTTGCTTTAACAAACATTGTATTCATACTTTGACTTACGATAGATTGTAGTTCTGAACCAGTAGTGGATAAAGTATCAGTTGTCACGGTCATACTTCCATAGTGTTCTAAATAATCATCACTTGGTTCACCAGTATGTTCAGAACCTGAAATCAATTCAAATAATGTTGATGTAATAGTATCACCTACTTGAATAGTACTTATGTTACCAATTGAACCATCACTCATTAATATATCACTTTCTAAATCTGTGTGATATGGTATTTTTTGTTTTTCAGCTAAAGCTTTGGTTATATATTTAGTTCTTGATAATGAATCAAATGTAATTCCATCATCTTCAAATGCAGTAGCTGCGAAGGACATTGGTACGTTTGATGACATTCTATATCCACCCAATGATATAATTTGTAAATCATGTGCATATATAATATCAAATCCTCTCATAACAACACTTCTACCATCAACAAAGTTTTTCGCATCTGTAAGGAATTCTTGAATAATATAATCTTCACTTTCTAAGTTATTTATATCACTTGTTAATTCTTCTTCAGTTCCATATCTTTTAATTGATGGATATATTTCCATATCATATGCAGGATATCTCGATTTTACAATTCCATTTGGTTCAGATGCATCAATATCCGTATCCAAATCTATCGTATTAGCAAAAAATCCATCAGATGAAGAGTAGTATGATTCAGGGATATCATCAGAGCCACTCATTAGGTTTAAGAACTCCATCTTATCATTACAATATAAGGAATCAACGATAGCAGATGCATCATATGCTTGTCTTAATATAAATTTATCCTCAGAATCTTCTACATTAGGTATGGTGATAGCATCAGCATCAACTTCATGTTTTACAAATGTAATTCCTATATCATCACATCTTTGTTGTAGGGTATCTAGAAAAATAGTTGAATCACCATCTCTTCCTATAGTCATTGCTTCTGAATAAATAAAATGAAATTCAGAAAATTCCCATCCTTGTAGAAACTGAAAAAATGGATTTAAATCCAAATGTTCAACTCCTTTGCTTATAATAGCGGTGTTTGTATTGATTTCTAATACCTTTACATCATCCCCTTGATATAAATAATCTGTACCTATTAGTGTTCCTCTCATAGTAATGTATCCTTTTTATGTATCTATAAATATAATTTTTGTTAAAATAAAGAATGATTTTGTTTTTCTTCTATTAAAATACCATTTTTTTTATCAACCGTTTCCCAAAACTTCTTAGGACACGCATTCGGAACTGGTGAATATATCTTTTTTTGAAGAGGACATCCACATTCATTACAAACATAAGACCATACTTTATTTCTAAAAGTTTCTCTCTTAAATTCACATGATTCACAAATACTAAATCTATCAATAGCTATCTTTTGTTGCTTTTCTGTTGGGTTAAATGAAATAGCCCATGCTTTAAGTATTTCGTAAGCTTTTAACATATTATTTTAAATTGATTATTACTCATAAATATTAAGTATTTTATTAATCTATAAAAGTGTAAAAGTATCCTTGGTAGTAATGTTCATGTTTATTACATATCTTTCTTCTTTAGTTGGATAGCTACCATGATGTGGAATCATTCCATCAAATACACAAACCGTTCCTTTTTTTGGACTTGATTTACGAATTTCTTTAAATTTATGGAAATTTTCAGATTCAACATCTTTCATCCAATTTCTAAGATTATCGTTATATTCATAAAAACAAGTATCTCCATCTGTATCATTTATGTAGTAAATAATAGACATGTGCCTTTCCCACCTATCGATATGTATTCCACTTCTAATATCTTCATTCGGTTTAATTTTGTGAATTGGATTTTTATTGATTTTAATTCTATAAGTGTGTACATTTTCTAGTTTAAGATTGTTAACAACATTTAATTGTATAGTATCAATAATATCTTTTATATTTTTATCGTATTTTGTTTGAGGTGGGATTGTAAATTGTGGAAAGTAAATATCACTATTAATCATGTATTCTACATTATTACCAGAAATCCAAAGATTTTTTACTGATTTAAAATACTCTTCTAAAATGTTTTGATTTTCTTTTGATATTATATCATTAAATATATAGATGTCATCAAGCATAACTTTATTTTTTATAACTAATTTTTATTAAACTCAATTACCTCAAAGATTCTTGTAGAAATCTTTTTTGTACCTTCTACGTTGGTAACGATGATTGAGTTCTTGAATTTATCCCAATCGATAGAAAATGATTTATCCAACTTACCACCATTCTCTTCTTTCACCAATTCGTTTAGAGCATTGATTGTGTAAAGAGTATTACTTTGTTTTTTACGATGAACCAAAATAGTATCTTCTAATGGTCTATCGGGTCTATATTGAGTATCAATATTATATGTAACAAAAAGTTCATCCAAATTACCCTTATTCTGAAGAACGTAAATATAGTTATAAACTATATGATAAGTTTCTCTAATAAGTTGTAGGGTATTTTGAAGTTCCTCTTTAGTTGTGAATGTACAGAGTAACTGTGTTTGCATTTATTTCCTATCTATCTTTGTATTCGTATATAAATATGAAATCATTTTAGGAAAGATTCAGTAATGTACATAAAAGTAATGTACCCTGAATTAACGTTTCTATTTGGAGTTTGATGAGTAAACTTTTTGTGTTGCATCTTTTAATGTAGCTGCAAATCGTGGGTCTAATTTCATTTCAAACTTAATTTGGCCACCATATCCTACACCATCTTCTCTCACACTAACTTCTGCAATTGGGATTACATCACTACCTACTTCAGCTTGATATCCTAAGAATGGTGGTGGTCCTGGTTCAGATGTTAGTTTTTCTTTTATATCATCATAGTTAGATGTTCCAAATATTTCTACCATTGTATCTTTATCTAATGACATATCACCAATTGCCATAGTTTCTTCACCTTCGGATACTGCTTTTAATGGAAACTCTTCTCGTATAGATGTCATCATTCCCTCTTTCATTTTAGGATTTTCAGAAAGTGATTTTATAGATGCTTCTATAAATTTAGTTTGTTTTTCTGATGCTTCTCTTAGATATTTTTGAGCTACGGTGTTACCACCCTCATTAGGACCTTTATCATTTCTCTTACCCCAACTTGGCCAATCAGCAATAGATTTTATAGATGCCATAACAACAGATGAACTTTTTCTGTAATCACCCTTTCCATTTTGTAAGTTATCTAAAGCTTCATTAAAATCTAAACCTTTGGATTTAAATACCTTTTGTAATTCTTTAGCTTTTTCGGGATTATCACTTAATAGAGATTCTATATCAGATTTTATACTTTGACCTGTGGATGATAAACTTTCTCTTTGATTCTCTTTATAAACACTTTGGTTTATCTCATCTGGTAAATCATCACCTAACCATTCTTTAAATTGCCCAGCTCCTGAGTTTAAGAAGTTTACATTTTTAGATTTTTTAAGTGAAATTTCATCTAACACTTCTTCACCATTTGGTTTTTTAACTCTAAGATACATATCAGTTGAAAATCCTTTGTTTACTTTGTAATCTTGAATTCCCAAAGATTCAGCTTCACCTTTAGCATCCCATGAACTAGCTACAATTGTAGTTCCTTCACCATATTGTTTTTCTAATCTATCAATGATTGCTTTTCTACTTTGTGTAGCTGCTTTTACCCAACTCTTATCTATAATACGAGAACCTGGATTATCAACAAGTTTTCCTTTTGCATTTTTTTTCTTAAAAACATCTTCATGATTATCTAACAATTCCTGCTCATGTTTAAGTAATGCTTCAGAAAATTCATTCCACTCATCATCACTCATTGTAGAACCCATCATAGTCATAAGTTCACCAGCTTGTGCTGATATTTTACCTTGACCACCTTCAATATTAGAGAAATGTGCCCATTTTGCTGTTTCTGTGGTTATTCTTGAATTTACCATTCTTTCAAGTACCTTAGTATATCTTTTTGGAAATTTTGGATTTTTAATAAATCCATCTAACTTTAAAGGTTCAGGTGGAGTTGGATTAGCACTTTTTTCATTTCTTTTATTAAAATCATCATCATTTGGTTCTAAATCTATTTGATAATTTTCTGATTCAATTGGGTTTGTATCTACTAATGTTTTATTTTTAGAACCAGTATAACCATTACCCTCAGTTGTATCAGTATCCGATTTTTCCTCAGATGAATCATTTTGTTTAGCTACTCTATCTGCTCTCTCTTTTTCTTTCTTTGCATAATCAGAGTTAGCTTTCACATCTTTACCAAGTTCTTTTTTTTCTTTTTCCTCACCACCCTTTTCATCTTCTTTTGGTATATACTTACCACTTGGTGTTTTTGTAAATTTATCGATATCTGCATCAGGATTTGCTTTCCACTTATCGTAATCTCCTGCTTTTACATATCCACTACCACCAGTATTCTTGTACTTTTCATCTTCAGCAGATTTTTCATCATCTTCATTAGTTAAAAATTCAAAGATAATCTGTTTTGCTTCAAACTCATTCCATTCTGTTAGAATTTCAGACATCATAGATTGTTGGTCTTTATCGTATATATTAACGATACCAACTCTCGTGTTGAGTTCTCTTAATAATTTATCTATTAATTGAGTATAATCCATCATGTATAAATATAAGTTTATTTACTTACTAAATAATCTGTCCAATGTGTACCACTCGTATCTTGATTTGGAAATTCAAATACAATCTCTCTATCATCAAACTTTAATATTTTTTTGAATCCCTTTGGAATAGATGCCCCACCACTAACTTTTTGTGGAGTTTCATCAAATATAACTTCTATTCTTACATCAACTTGGTAAAAATTTGCTAAGTTTCTTTCAAATCCTTCTAAATGATTCCACACACCTCTGTTAAGTGTTTCGTGTTGTAAAGCAGAATTAGCAAAGTTAAATGTAAGTTGTAGCATTTCTTTAGTACAATTGAATGCAGCTGCAGGGGCCATATGTCCCTTATCCCAAACATTTGAATAATAATCATCATTATCTGAAGTTAGGATACCAGTTGGTTTCCAAAAATCCATTGAACCTCTATCAACACCAGGCAAAGGACACTGAACTGTGTACTCAACCCAAACTGGTTGTTGTAGAATCTCATTATATTCTATTTTGAATATTTCACTTTCTACGATTACCGATTCTCTTGGGTCTTGAACTTCGATTACTTCGTATGGAGGAGTGAATCCCTCAGTTGTACAAGCTACTATTAATAGTGCAAGTAACGTTATAAACTTTTTCATATATTTTCCTATAATTGTATTAGTATATAAATATTAGATTTTTGAGTAATCCTTACCCCAATCTGCTTTGACAGGAAATCCAAAACTTTCGAGAACGGATTTAACCTTTTTAATAGTTTCTACCTCAGAATCATCAAACTCGAATAAGAATGAATCATAAGTGTATAGAATAGGAAGAGGTAACTTTTCTTTTTTCAACTTATCTATCACCTCAATATTAAATTCAGTTTCAGTCGCTTGAAGTAGATAATTGAAGTATTTCTGTGCATTGGGTTGTTCAATCCATCCTAATGGTATTTTTCTACCTTTAGGTGTTTGGATATATCCATTCTCGATTGATTCTTCTTGTATCTTTCTAATGAAGGTATCTACCTTATCAAAAAATGGTATCTTTCTATCTTCATCACTCACACCACCATATAAGATACGGAATGTTCTACCTTTACTTTCATCATACGAACAACCATATTGGTCTGCCAACCATTGGTGAACCGAAGTATCGGGTAACTTATACTTTATCAACTTGGCGATAATCCTAACGTGATACGCATCGTAATCGAATTGTAAGAAAAGAGAATCTTCGGATGGTATAAAGGCTTTTCTTGAACCATCTTTTTTGTTAAGAGCAGAGAAGTTTACACCACCATGTCTATTAGAAGGTCTTGAAGTAATCGTGTATGGATTGTACTCGGTATAAACAACATTTCCTTGTTCGGTGGTGGCTATATGTTTTCTATTATCTTTCCATCTATCAATAAATTTTTCTGTATCGACCTTTATCCCACTTCGTTCGATATCTGAGAGGAGAGGAATCATCGTTTCATCCACCCAATTGTTAGTATGTTTTACATCCCACTCACCAACAATCTCTCTTAGTACCTCACCCCACTTCATTATAGGGATACTTTTACCCAAACCATCTCTTATACCTAAACGATAGTAAAAGTTCGTTAGAACCTCTATTTTGGATTGTATATCGTATATAGTGTTTTGTTCAAAGAATAACGAGGTTTGTACATCTTTTAGATTCTTTATTTGAACATCTGCTTGTAAGAAACCCTTTTTATCCCAAATCCATTTTGATTGAGTTGAAATGGATAAGTCCATTGTTAACCTTTCACAATCATTATGATTAAATGGTAAGATAAAATCCATGTTTGGAAATCGGACATACAAAAATGACAACCCATTATTCATAGGATGTCTATCCAAATCTTTCCAAATTGGAATAATCTTAGATTCTTCGTTATTCCAATATTCGAGAAATTGGTCTTTCTCTTTATTAGTTTCTACTATAATCATTCAGTAACTCCTGCATTGTATTCCATAAGTATCAGTTCTGCAGTTTCTTCATCTACATAACCACTCCCATCCATATCGATAAGATGTCCTACATAATACATTCCGTCTTGTTGTGTTAAATCTGTTTTATTCATAATGAGTCAAATATACGAAATTTATTTTAATTATCCAAATTATTTTTACAATTCTTTTTGTGTTTGAACCATCCACCACATTTACATTTAATATAATGTACTGTTGTTGCTATTATTGGAATAGATGCCATGGTGTTCCAAATGTTTGGGTGAAAGTGTTCACCACATATTCCTACTATATGTCTAAAAAATTCTATCATTTAATTTGAAACTATTATTTCGCCTACATTCCAACTTGGAATATAATACCTAAATCCATATTCATCTAACATATTGGTAATTCTTTTTGCCATTTGTGAAGAATTACCTACTATGACTCTACATTCAAACATAGGATTATCTGATTGAAGTAAAACCCAATTCTCAGCTTCTAATACAGCTTCATCATGCGTGAATCCATGTAAATCCAATTCATTCATAACCTAAATGCATTCGGATTTCCCAATTATCCATCTCACCGATTTCTTCTTCGGTGAAGGAAGTGTTTGCTAACATTAATTCTACTAAGTGTTCTTTCATAACTTACTATTTTAATTTGTAACTATATTTCCAACCAGTATCATCATCGAAATCTTCATCTTCGTAAACTCTGATACTATTTCCAATTAGTTCTTGTAGTTTTATCAAATCGACTTGATTCCAATAACCAAATCGTAGATATACATCGTTAGAACCACCAACTTGACCTAAATCAAATTCACCAAATTGGTTTTCAATTTCTTTAAGGGTTTTGATACTAATCTTATTCATAATATTTTAAAAAGGTAAGGGTTCATCTTTTATTTTTGGAATCGGTTTACTAATATCATCTAACTTTCTATAACTAAATGAAGCGAATGGTTGTTCACCGATTTCTGTAACGTTTGTTCTAGCATTAGGATTTTTTTCATCTATCTCATCAGCCAGTTTGTGGGCTTCTTTACGAGCTAGATAATCATCTTCAGCCCAAACGTAAACATCTAATTGTACTGCGTATCTTTTTTGTTCTTTCATATCTTAAGCATTTACAGTTAATGAAGC
>Ga0181401_1000577_pt1 | contig 15277 bp, 10 predicted proteins | sample 24SPOviralmetaG_FD_130130 | JGI IMG/M metagenome (GOLD analysis project Ga0181401, IMG submission 130130) | Marine viral communities from the oligotrophic San Pedro Time Series (SPOT) site, San Pedro Channel, CA, USA - 24 SPOT_SRF_2011-07-20 | ecosystem: Environmental > Aquatic > Marine > Strait...
AATTCTAGTTGCATTAGGATATTTTTTAAAAAAACTATCTCTTTCTTCTACACTATAAGAGCTTATATCAAATGTTCCATCAGGAGTTTCAAACATAATTATTTAATTTATTTTGCATTAGGTGATTGATCAAAACGAAAATCTGCATCTTGCTTTTTACTAAAGTCAAGTGGATCGTAGCTGTTTTTACCTGAGTTTTCTTCAGTAGGTTTACCTGTTGTAGAAATTATTTCAAAAGTATTTGGATCGCGAACTGTAACTGTTTTTGCCCAAATATCTGTTTCAACTATTTGTCCTTTTTCATTAGTTTTAACAAAAAATCCTGAACCTATCTGTCTACCTAGCCCGCTAGAAGTTTTACCATACTGGTTTCGTCTTTTTGATGCAGCAACTTGCTTGGCTTTGTAACCTGATTTAGAGTGATCAACTAACACACCCATATAGTTATCTACAACTACTTCTCTTAGTGCTTCAAATGTCATATTGCCGCTTCTATAAGCTTCTACATTTTGTGCTATATATGGATCATCTGCTAACCTAGTATCGCCTATTAAATCATCGTGTATTAAAGACATCAAAGTATTTCTGCCACCTTTGTCTATACCTATTTTTAGATCGTTTTTGTATTTGTTGTACATAACGTCACCCTGCTTTAATACTATGCCGTTTTTGTACACATTTTCAGCAGCGGACATTATACCTTTTGCAGCACCAAAATCTTTTAGTTCGTACCCAGGTAGATCGTTCATGCTGACCATGCCGTCATCACCTATGAAACCGACGTTGCCATATTCGTCTATATTTAAGTCAAACTCTTCGGTATAAACTGATCTAAGTAGATTAACATTAACTTGGTTCTCTGGTGATAGAGATGTAGACTGATTCTTAATGTTATCTATTATTTCTTTTTTATTAGCACCATAATTTTTCATTTGAGTACTTAAATTTTCAAATGAGTTCCTTATGTTGTTCATTTGATTACTCATGCTCATATACATCTCACTACCTACTTCATAATCATTAACTTGGTTTGCTAAATCTACATACTTAGACTTTTGCACAGACAAGAAGTTTGCTATATTGTTTCTATATTTATCTGGTACTTGCGTAAGATCAACATCTTGAGGTAACTTATTAAGATATGTTTCTAACTGTTGTTCATAGTTATTTTTAACTACACCTACAGGATCGCTAGTTTGTAAAGGTTGGCCTTTACTAGCTTGCATTAAACCTTTGTTAAACGCTTCAGATGCGTCTAAAAAAGTTCCATACAGGTATCTATTTTGTGCGTTTTTTACTAATTGTGAATCATCCATTTTATTTATCCGTAACTTGCTGTTCCTTCTACTGTTGGCGCTACTGCTTGTGATACCCCACCAGCTAACTGTCCAATGCCACCGATAACTGCTTGTTTTGCTTGCTCTCTGGCTAAGTTAGCAGCGCCAAGCCTACCTTGTGACATGCCTAAAAGTGTATTTGTTTTTTGATTTTGCATTTGTCTAGAGATTAAATCACCTTCTCTTTCTTGAGCTTGCAGTTGACCTGCCATGCTTCTTTCAGCCATTAAGTTAGATCTTTCTTGCTGACCTATATCTACAGAAGCTCTTTGAGCGTTAATAGCTTGTTGCTGGGCCATAGACTGTGCTAAGCCTGCGATGCCACTACCACCAGCTGCACCAGCAAACTGATCCATTATATTTGCTTGACCTTGAGCTTGTTGTTGAGCAGCGAAATCAGCAGCTTGTGTGTTTACTGTTAGATCTTCGTAAACGTTTTCCATATTAGCGTATGGATTTGATGTATCTCTAGCTTCTAATTGAGCTTTATACTTGTTAAATTCTTGCTGAGCAGCTCTCTGCTCTTGCCTTCTACCTTTACTACCTATTATTCCGCTAGCAATACCGGCTACTCCAGAAATCATACTAGGTGATGTTAGCAATGTTAATGGGTCAAATTTTAATGGTGAATTTTTCTTGTTCATTTTATTTAATATCTATATAGTTACACATTATTTACTACTTTCAAATATCTCAGATCCCATTGCAAATAGCTCTGCTTTTTCAGTGGAATTATTCTTAACTTCAACTTCAGCATAATACCCAAGCAAACTTGCCATGTTCGCTCTATTGTCTTTGCTAAAAAACAAAAAATCGTTAGAAGCTGGTAGCACTGTGTTGCTAGCTACGTCGCACGTAACTTGTTTATTTGCATAGTTAACTCCAGTTATAGGACCTAATCTAATAAATGTATTAGCATAGTCTAAAGTACTAGTGTCAGAAAATGTATAAGTACTAGTATCTGCATAATACAGTACATCTGTAGTGTCTTCCTGTATCGCTTGATTTAATGGATGAGTTAGTGTAAATGTTATATTTGGCATGTCTTATATTAATATGATGCTAAACCTGGTGAACTTCCTGTACCACCTATCGTGTCTTCTACGTCTGATATATCTTCGTAGGTGTTGTTAAATCTATGTATTATGTCTGCATTGATCACATAAGAGTTTGATGCAGAAAGTCCAGATAAATCACTTGCAAAATCTATAATCACAGAAAAGCTAGATAGAGCTAATTTTCTATTCACGCTGCTGCTGTCTGTTAGCGTTAACGTAGGAGCGCTGTCTACTGTCAAGGTAGTATTAGCAAAAGTGATATCATTTAATCTTGGTAGGAACAATAATTCATAATCTCCTGTAGTGTACCCAGAAGGTAATCCATCTTCTGCAACTAAAAATGCGCCAGTAATTGTTATCTTAACAGACGAAGTTGTTGTAGTTATATTTTGCTTGCTGTATGCTCCACCACTGTCTGATACCTCTATAGATGAAGAGTATCCTATGTCCGAAGTATATCCTGCTCCTCTAGATATAGAGTTAACGAACTTTTTAACTACTTCAGATATATTGAATGATAAATTAAGTGTAGTTGCAGTTTGAGCAGATGTAAAAGCAAACGTACTTAAGTTGTGCGTAAGCGTTATGTCATCTGTGCCCCATTTGTCTATAATTATGTTTTTTCCTTTCAAATACAGCTTAGTTCTATCTATTGCAGGTGCAGGTACGGTTGTTGTATTTTGCTGGTTAACTGTACCATCAGTTGCAATTCCACCAGATACAAAAAATTCTGAACTTATCTCTATAGTTTGGCTTTTATAAACTGGAGTTTCGTCTGTTGTAAAAAAATTTATTTTAAGAAACTGTGAATCACCGACTATAGTTATATTATCGCTTATGCTAGCGAGACTAAAGCCTGATTTATTAGTTAACGCCTCTCTTTGAACTTCTGTTAGCGCTACTGTAATACTAGGCTCTGTTCCTGCTTCAGCTAATGCGTGGCTTGCATACAGGTCACCTGCTTGTATTTCGGCTATATTGTATCCATCAGCGTTGCTTCTAACCGATGCCACTATTTTTGGATCTGTTATCGAGCCACTATTAAGTGTTTTTGTATAATTTAAATCAGTTAAAGTAAATTCGTTAGCTTGATTAGGTAGATGAAAATCAGAAGCATGAGTTATAACTATTTCGTAATCATATTCATCAGCTGGCTTATTTGGTATTGAGTTCTTCCTACCTCTTGGCTCTACGCTACCTTTAGTAACGCCTTCATGATCAAAATACTCTGTTGTATTTGTAGTTGATGATCTTCCATCATAAGTAGATGTAAAAAAGGCAAATCCTTTTCTAGTTATATCAAAAGTTATAACGTCAGGATCAGGCGATGTATCTATACCAGGCGCGTTAGCATCTATTGTAGTTCCAGTCTCTGGTATTATAGTAAACCTGTAAACTTTATCTGCAACATCTTCTGGTATTAATATATTTTTAAAAAATATACCAGTGTTATCTAGTGTATGAGGATCTGTAGCTGGATCATAGCTTCCATCGCTTTGTATTTCTGATGGATACGTCGTTGTAGACGTAGACGCTTCAAATATGTCACCTATAGTTGTTTGAGAGTTATCAAAAACATATATCCCATCTGTGGGATCTACTGTGAATGTAGCGCCAGACAGTGTACCTCTCTGCATTTTTATCCTAAACTGAGCATATTCGTCGCCAAATATTTCAAGTCTTCTATTAATGCCAGTAACCCCTGCGTCTCCAGTGTTCATTCTGTAGCCGTATATCTTTTTATCTAAACCTGGAATGTCTTCACCAGCACCAGTAAATGTTATAACGTCACCACTTCTATCTACATCTGGCATTGTTGCTTTAATAGTATACACTACTTGAGTTAACCTATCAGAGCTATCTAATGTATCTACTCTACTTATAGTATAATCATTACTAGCGTTTGCATTACCAGAATTTGTTATAACCACTGTAGGATCTTCATCTATAAAGTCATTAGTAGTGGCGGCTATTGTCATAACCATTATAGTCACTAAATTGCCTGGATTGTCATAAGCGTAAAAATCTGTAGTAGATGCAGATGATGCGAAATCCTCAACGCTAGATGCCACAAAAGTTACTTTATCAGGCGAGCCTGGCACTACAAGTGTACCTTGAAGCTTTATAGGTGTTAGATTCTCAGGTGTTGCGCTACCGCTAGGATCTATATCTAGCGTTATGTTTTCTGTTGGCGCGTAACTATCGACAAAATCTACAACAACATTAACTTTATTATTAGCTGTATAAGATCCATCATTTTGAGGACCTCCAGTAGTTTCGCTATCAGATAAAGTAATGCTTTGTATTTTAGTAGCGTCTGGATTAGTTCCAGCAACAAAATCTCTAGCTGCTACAACATAACCTTCGTCAGGTGTTATTTCTAACGTAACACTTGTTACATCGTTTTGGCCTGAGGTTACAACCACAGTCCTTTTTTCCATACTACAATTTATTAATGCCATACTTTATTCTATTACTATCTGTATATCTTGACCTTGAGATCCTGTTATTGCACTTATATATCCTAAACCTTGTACTGAGTATTCTTTAGTGTCTAGATTTGCCACCGTAGTTTCAGTTCCAAGTATATTGTAAAACCACTTTCCTTCTTTATTTTTAAAAGTCTTAACTTGTCCGCTTTGTAAATCTGATTCTATAGAACTGACCCACCAACCTGTTTTTGCTAATCTGTTTTCAAATTTATTATCTGTGTCAGGATCATCTACAAAAACCCTAGCTTGAGATCCTTCGTAATTTATAGTCTTAAACGACTTAACGGATCCAGGCGCATCGTTAAAAATAAATTTAACAGATGATTCATACTGAGTTCCGTAAAAGTTATTTCTAGTTTCATTATCATGCGACCACAGCTCACCATCCTTGAAAGTGTAATATATATTATTTAATGATAAACCATTTTCTTGTATAAAGCTTTTTCTAGAGCTCCAGCCATTCACATCTTCTTTGAAAGTTGCTGTTTCATTGTAGCTTTTAGCACTTATGGTTGGATGATTGTTTTTAATAGTTAACGTTAAGTTGTACTCGTCTTTATTTTCATCATAACTGCCTACCACTTTTTCTACGTTAGCTAATTTGTCTCTAAAATAGTCATCCATGCCATATTTTGATATTGGTATTAGTCCGTTACCAGATAGCCTTAGTATTACACCTCTATTTTTGTCTGAGAAATAAGCTCTATTTCCATACCTAGCGTATGATTCTGGATTTTTACTTATACCGTAATCTCCAGCGTAAGGCTGTATTGAGCCTAAAACGTTAGTACTTGATAATACATTCGCGCTTCCGTCAGCGTTAAATAATGCATCTTTATCAGCTAAAACCTTTACTACGTTGTCTTCTAAATAAACATCTAAATCACCTAATCTAAACTGCATGAGCTGTATTGATCCATAAGATGGATTTATAGATTTAGTTATTTGTTCTGCTTGTATAAATTGATTTAAATTATTAGTTCCTGATGTTGAGTTATATACACCCGAAAATATAATATCTGACTTTTTGCGAACCTCCTTGTATTGCTCTTCTAATACCGTAGATGCTCTAACACCTTTACCAATTGTAGGTGCGTTGAAATCATCTCTAATTCTATCTGATTCAACACCATTACCAAAGCTAAAGCAATTACTATACGAAAGTCTTTGTGTAGAGCCATGCGCGGATTTTTGATAAGCACCACTTGCCTCATAGTATATATCTAGCTCTGCTACTTCTTTAGGTTCAGTCTCCCATATAGCTGGGTTGTTAGATGTAAATGTTTCTCCAGAATAAGATGAAGCTAAAAACTCCATGTTAGTTGCGTTAGCCTTAGTAGTATGTCCTCTTTGAACAGGTGACCATTTTATAGGTTTATCTAGTTTTAGTGTCCACCTAACTACTCTACTTCCAGCTCTTCTACCTCTATTGGTATATCTAGCAGTATCTTGGTATGCTATTAAATTAGTTCTACTCCAAGCGGTTATAGTGTATACGTTTTCTTCTTTGTCGTCATCGTCAGCAAATCTAAATTTAGTGCCAGGCGTTTGTAACAAGCTAACCATAGCGGCTTGCCTACTAGTATCGTCCGCGACTCCAAATTGACCCCATATATCCCATCTAGCGTCTTTATCGTCGCTTGGACCGAAAAAGTGGTATGCAATTTCTATAAAGTCATTACCTTCTTCAACACCATAGCCATATGTAGTGTGCATGTGTGCCTGTTGGCTTACTAATCCACCTCTCCAGTTTCTGCCATTAGTGGTCATATTGCCCCCGGCTTGTTGAGAGTCGTAGTAAGCGTTATGATCTATAAACCACTCAGCGCTAATAGCCTTTCTACCTTCAGCGTCAGGCGCTACGCCTGGGTAAGTGCCTTTGTCTTTTGTCCAATATTTTTTTTCATCAGAAGGTGTGTATCCTTGTTTAGCGCTGTTTTTATACCCGTATATAGGTTGAGTATTTACTATTTTATATTCGTCTGCGTTGTCTTTTACTAATATAGCTTTCTCTAAAGTATCGTCTTTTTGTATTTTAGCAAAAAATCTTCCTTGAAATTCAGGTTTTCTTTTTACTTGCTTTTGAAATACTTCTATAGTTAAATCGCCATCATTCGCATTAAATGCACCTATAAAAGCCACATCTAGCGCGTCAAATTTTCCATCTAAAGAAACCCTATATACGCTAGGAATTAAATCAGGTTTGTATTGTATATTGGCTATATCATAATGTTTAGTTTTGTTCTTACCATTAGATATAACTAAAGTTAAATCATTAAGTTGATGAACAGGTATAGAAGATGCTCTTTCGTCTCCAGTTCCGCCATATATTTTCTGCCAATCCCAAGACTTAATGTCTACATAACTGCCTTCTTGAGTAGGCCAACCTGATCCTGCGAACACAGTTCCACCACCGCTGCCAGGCGCTAAAGTTCTATTTAGCTTACCTTTAGATACTTTTTCTTCTTTTATAAAGTCAGGTGCTTCGTTTTCTATAGCTAGTAATTTATACTTAGCCTCATCTTCTACAAAATCATCTGAGTCGTGTTTCTTTTTTAATGTTATAAAAGTTTCTTCTTGAACCTTATTTCTCTCAGACGACGGAAATGAAATCCAAACGTTACCATCTTCAGCTGGATAATACCTATCCATTGATAAATTATAATAAGGTTGAGAAGTTTCTTTTATATAGTACTTAAAGCTATCAACCCAGTAAGGCATAGGGCTTTTAATTCTTATACTTAAATCATTTCTGCTTGGAGCAAAACCCTTGTTAAGCTTTACAGATCCGCTGATGTCGGTTAATACAGGCGTTTCTCTACCGTATTTATCTCTGTATACTACTCCGACTTGATATGTTCTTTGTGATTTTAACGATTCAATTGCAAATTTACTATCGTAGTCTTTGCTGGTGACTGATAGAGCAAACTTAGGCGTTATATCTATATCGTTATTTGTTAGGTTATAATTTTCAACGTAGTTACCAAACATCAATCTATTCCCTGACACTGCCAAAGCTTTAGCTTTTCTAGGTACATTGTCGTATGGTCTCAATATTTGATTAGATGGTATTACTTTATATATTAATTCAGATGTTATTTCTAACCTACCAGAATATGGATCTAATAAATTGCCTACGTCATTATATTCTGAATCTGTAGTCTTAATACTTTTTACTACGTATATATTATTAGATACAGAATCTTTATATAGTATCTCTATTTCTTCTACGTTATAAGGTTCATATATACCTGTGATTGAGGCCGGTGCCCAGTTTCTTACTTCTAGTTTTCTGAGCTGGTTTACCATGCCTAGGTTATAACCTTTTTTAGGATCATAATCAAATTCATCACCTAAGAAAGCTACTTTACTAAATGGTGATATAGTTGAATACTCTCCATCTTTATATTTATATCTGTAAGCAAACCTAACAAACTTAGTTTCGAACAAAGCTGGCTTTTGTATAAGCTCTACTCTCCAGTTCTGCACGTTTTGCTCTATATTTTCATTTACTGAGTCTACATTTATTTTAAATATTTTAGGAAACGCTTGGTAAGTTTCAGTTACAGAAACTATAACTGCTGACTCTTCGTCAACGTCGTCTTGATCCGCTGTTAGTAATGTTATTTTTAGTTTATCACCTTCTCTAAAATCAGGTGCAGTTCCAGAGAATATAATTTCACTGTCTGCAGGATTAGCAGAAGGTCTACCAGCTGCAGCATCAGCAGTTCCATTACCATCTTGATCTGTATATTCACCTGATGGTACTGGCACCCAATCATTGTTGTCATTTAAATAGGTAAATGACTTACCTATCAATGTAGCAGATATAGGACCTTCTCTAGTTGTTCTAGACATCTTGAGTGCAGGAGCAGATTTTGGACCTTCTTTTATAACAGTACAATGCTTTTCTTCAAAGTCACTACCATCTACTTGAGTGTGCGTCCATAGTCCATTAGTATAATCTTTCCAATCAGTTACCTTTATCATTTTTGGCTCTGAGTTATCATCAGTCCAAATTAAAAAGTCATCTAATATTTCTATACCAGTTATTAAGTTATATCTTTTGAAGCCAAGAACATTTAATGTATCTACAACAACAGGTGTTACTGTATTATTAGTTTGATTGTATTCTATTACTAAGTTTTTGGTTTGACTAGTCACAAACCAATATATACACTCTGTCTCGTCTCTTCTTATAGCGCCTACTACATAAGCATAGTTGCCTAAATTAGCAGACCCAATAGCATTTGTGTATGGTAATTTATTGCCTAATATGTTTTGCAAAGAACCAACATCAGCACCTTCAGATGTAGATACTTGAACGTTTAAAGCGTCTCTATACTGACCGTTAGGAAGTAGTCTTTCATCGAGGTCTTTATTCATTACCCCTTTGCTAAAAGTTCTTTTCAACTCTGGCATATTTAGTGTTTAATTATTTTAGATTTATTTTTCATTACAAGATTTATCTCTTCTATTTTAAGATTAGATAATCTTAGCTTAGCTTGTCTTAGCGCAGCTCTTCTTTCTTTCTTAAATCGAGCAACTATATATTCCGGAGTATTAATTCTAGAAGCTAGTATTGCGTAAGCCACATGCTTGTATATTGCTTCTTCAGCAAATTTATGCACTCGCATCTCGTCTTCAGTTCCTAGTCCATCACTTATATACTTTATAGTCATTATTTTGCCGACCATATTAGAGCTAAAGAAAATATAGCCTCTATTATTGTCTATAAAAAATGATCCATTAGACTGCGCGTGTTCTGGAATTAAACCATATCTCCTACCTTGCGCTAAGCTAGCGTCTACGTCTGGCCTAGTAGTGTTATTTAGATCGTCATTTGTAGCTGAACTAGCCTTAAAGTCTTTCCAAGTTTCAGAATCAAACGCCTTTAATAAGTTATTATCACCTCCAAAAGTATAATTATAATCTGAATCTTGTAATAGCGCTTCAGGATTACTAGTTTTTCTAGCTGGATACAATATTCTTTCAGAGCCTTCATCATCTTTATATGTAAACTTAACATAATTTACATAATCGTGAGGAAGTTTCATTTTAAGCGATGGCGGTATTTCTATTTCTTGAGATTTCTCAGACTTAAGCGTGTCATAGCTAAACTCTTGTATCGCTCTTTGTATATGGAAGTTTATATCTGGTATTTTTACTTTTGATATTATTTTCTCTTCGCCAACATAATTAACCCTGAAGTTGTTAGCAAGATCGTCTATGCTTACATATTGATAGTTGCCAAGCTGCTCTTCGTTGTTAAGTTGCTTTACTAATATCAGAGCACCATCAGCAGGTGCTGTATCAAAAGTTAATACGCTGCTTGTGTAAGAATAATTATCATTATCCTCTTGCGATCCATTAATATATACTTCAAAGTCTGCCTCAACAGACGGCGCAGGAACAAATGTTAGTGTAAAATTAACTTGAGATCCAGTGCCTGTAAATGTCTGACTATTGTTATAATATTGTTGTTGTGTTCCCTGAAATAATGCCATGTCTTATTGTTTTTCTTGTTGAATGTTCTTAGCGTCTTCCGTCGCAGCTATTTGGTATAGTTGTGGATCTCTTATAGTAACACCAGCTAAAGTTAATATTTTTAATACTAACTCTGTTTCTTCAGAAGCGTGCAACTCAAAGTTTATTGATGTAGATGGATTGTATAAGGCTTCGTCATTAACCATAACATAGCCCCAGTAAACATCTGCGGGCTTTTTAATATAATTCATGCTTAGCGAATCTGCTTCAGCTGGTAATACCGTTATTAGATCTGTTTGGACTATGAATATAGGTCTTTTAACTGTTGGAGCAGTTAATGGAGAGTTTAAATAATACCTTAATTCGTTGGGATTTAACTTTTCGGCTTCTACTTTAGTTTGAACGCCGTTTATGATTGTAGAGTTGTACACAGCGCCTAGCTTATGAACATTTTGCTCTGATAATGTATCAGATGAAGTAATAGGTGCATCGTACACTTCAAATATACCTATCTTTTCTTCTAACATGTCGACAGCATCGGAATGAATAGTATCATTACCGGGTAATCTTAAAAATTGATTAAGATCATAGAAATACTGTTCAAATATATCTAATTGTGCTTGATTAGCAAGAGTATTGAACTCTTGTGGAGTTATATAGCCGCGCTGTTCTTTGTTAGCTATAGCTAAAACTCTTAAGTAAACTGTATTTATATTTACTGCCATAATTTCTTTTTATATAGTTTGTGGCCACCTACAAAGATGACCACATCCTATAAGTGACTAATTATTTTAATCGTTTTTCTATGTTTTTGAAAACCTCCATACCTTCATCGGTTTTAAACCAAGCTGCTAATGCAGAGTAGGGATGCTCGTCAAATGGTACTGACATAAGTTTTCTATCTGTTTCACCGTAAGTAAATGTTCTTTGATCAGCAGATAATTTTATTATGCCTTGTTGAGTAGCTTTTATACCTATGTTTCTAAGCTCTACGTTTTCATCTTGAGCTAATTCAATAAATAGCATAGGATTTCTTTTTGCAAATACTAAAGCATCTCTTTTAAGCTCGCTACTACTAAGCTCATCTACTTTCGTACCATACTCTACTCTTACTATAGCCTCTAATTGATCTACATCTAGTTCTTTAGCTAAGTTTAGAGCAGCTATCTCCATTTCTATATAATCTAATTCGTTTACAGATTCTTGTACAGGATTATACTCATAGTACAATTGATCTCTTAACGGATGATATAGTGATAATAACTTTTGAAGTGCAACTTCTTGCTTTGGAACAAATAGTTGGCCTTCTCTAAATACTACTCTACCTAATGTAGCTTCTCCTTTCTGTTCGTCTACAAATGGTGAGTTCATGTTGGTTGCATATCTTAATTCTCTTTGCATGCTAGTATCTTCATCAAACCATAGTAATGGTTTTTTAGTACTGTGCCTTGTAGGTATTGTAAATACTAAAGGTTGCTTATTGTCTTTTAAGAAATATGCTCTATCTCTAACTTCCCATTGAGGCGCTTTAGCCTCGACAGAAACTTTATTTTTTATTGGTGCACTAGTTTCAGTGCTTGTTTTTTTGTTTGCCATGATATAATAAAATTAAAAAATTTAAAAGGTAAATATTACCCCCGTTACTTGAACGAGGGTAATTATTTACATTAGTTATTGTTACTATGAAGTTTTCTTCAACATTACAAAGTTGTTAGCTGCTTGTACACATAGTGTTCTTTCAGATAAGAAATGTACATTCATTTCATCTGCAGCACTTGTGTAGTTACCACCAACTGAACCAGTAATCCAAGACTTCATTTTTCTGTCATCAGCCTCAGAAGCTCTGTAGCGTACATGCAAGAAAGGTCTAGCAATGTTTTTGCCTAAGTTCTGATCATATACAGTTGAAGTACCTGCTGGTACAAATACACCTTCTACGTCTCCAAGTAGTCCTCGAGTAGTAGAATCATTTAAGTATTTCCAATCAGTTTTGTAGAAGTCGTAAGAACCTCTTCTAAAACCAGAGAAACCTAAATTTAAAGCCATGTCTTCAGAGTTGTTGAATACTCCATAAGAAGTACCGCCAGTTCCGTAAGAATTAGCTCGTGCAAGCATATTGTCTATAGCTAAAGAAGTTGAACGATCTAAGAAAAGCATGTTTTCTTCAATAGCTCCTTGCTTATCTAGCTCAGCCAAAATAGTATCAAATTCAGCAAGACCAGTTAGTCCTGTAGCATTATCAAAGTCTTGATCGTTAAAGATCATTCCTCGTGTTTCGATAGCTTCGAATAAACCTTCGCTACCTTCAAATCCTGCTGCTCCAGCAGAGTTAGTAGTAGTTCCTTCATCTTTAACAGCTTCGATCATTGCCATTTCTAATTGATCTTCGAAACGTAAACGAGCTTCGTGCTCAGACTTTAAATACCATAAGTATCCAGAAGCACCGTTTTCGCTAGTTACTTCAACCCAACCAATTTGAGCAGTATCAGAACCGTTAACCGTGTACTTATCTCTAAGTATGATTGGCTTGTTGCTGAACTGAGTAAATTTAGCGTCAATAGATTTTCCTCCGTCTTGGCTACCTTTAGCAAACTCAGAACCATATACGAATAATTTAACCGCAGTTAAAGGTCCAGATCCAAGAGCGTTTAAGTTACCAGCTCCGTAAGGTGCAACAGTAATAGTATTTGAACCAGCCGCAGAGACTGTAGCAATTCTAGCCTTAACAACGTTAACGCCTTTTGCTAAAATAACAGTCATTCCAACTCCTAGCAAATCTTTGTTTGCTTCAGAAATAAGAGTAACAGTAGTAGTAGCAGAAGTGTTGTCTACAGCAGCGTCGTTAAAAGCTACGTGTAATCTTCCTTGCTCGCTCCATACAACTCTATCAGATGACATAGGCATTTCAGCACCTACCATACGTAAAAATCCGTTAACTGTTCTGTTTCCAAAACGCTCAACTTCTTTTTCGTATACATCTGGTAAAAATTGTTTTGTAAAATCCATATCCGCTAAGGATAGGTAGTTGTCTCCAAATAGCCCTTGTACCGGACGTGGAGTTAGTGTGTTTAAATTCGCCAATGTGCTTGGCGACGTTGCAAATGTTCCTGCCATGATTTTGTTTTTTTAATTTTTAAGTAATTCTGTTTTGTGGTCTGTTTTGACCAATTTTAATTTTAAAATCAGAAGAAGAATCACCTGGTATAGATCTAACTTTCATACCATTAGGAGAGCTTTCACTTGACAAAGTACCTCTAGGCGACATATCTACGTTTTTAGCCTTAGTCATACTTTCTTTTAAAGCATCAGCTTTACCTTGTTGGTAAAAATGATTAGCAACTACATCAGGATTCATCGCAGTAAATAAAGACTTGTGGTAACCTTTAGCGTCATCTATTTTGCCAGTTTCTTTATTAACAAACTTATTTACAAAATTTCCAATATCCATTTGGTTACTCTTAACACTGTCAGTATCTTTAACGTTTAATCTAAACTTTTTTTCTCCTAAATTGTATTCAAAACCTTTGAATTCATTAGAGAAAACTTCATTAGTTTTTCGTTGAAAAAACTTAGTGTTTTCTTCAGCTACTGTCTGATTTTTGTTGTATCGGTTGAAAAAATCCATAGCTTTTTGTTGTTCAGGATTCAATCTTGAACCAGCTTTGATTTCATCATAATATTTAGACTTTAGCCCGTCTAGGTGGCTTTTAGCATTCGCAACTTGCTCTTTTAATGCTAATTTCTTTCTTCTTATATCTCTTTCGTCATCTAACTCCTCATCGTACGAATAAGAATCTTCCATCAAGAAAGCTCTTTCATCATCTGTTAGGTGAGGTTTAGTCTGCTTTAAGTACTCGTTCAATAATTCATTATCACTCATTTCTGAGTAATCTTTATTTAATTGAACATAATCTTCTAAAGTTCCTCCAGTTTCATCCATAAAGTCGATAACCTTCTGTATGTTTTCTGGAAGATTAGTACCTTTTTCTTCAGCAGTTTCAATAGCGTCAACTATATCATCATTTAACTGATCAGCCTCTGCTTGAACCTCTTCTGTTATTTCCTCTACGTCTGCTTGTATTTCTACTACAGGTTGCTCTTCTACAACTTCGTTATCAACTACTTCCTCTACAACCGGTGCTTCTTCGTTTTGAACCTCAGCTACTTCTTCTTGTTTAGTCTCAACCTCTGTTGTTTCTTTAAAATCCCTTAGATCTAGCCTAGCTATACCATCATCGGGTTTCTCTTGATCAGTAGCTTTAGGCTCCTCTTGCTTAGGAGTTTCTTCAACTACTACTTCTTCTTTTGGTTCCACGATCTCTTCGACCACTTCTGCCTTCTTTTTTTTAGCCATAATAAGATATTATATAATTAATTAATTGTTTTTATCTTGGATCAAACGCATTCAATCCAAAGCCTCCACCCATTATATCGTTGCCTGATGATTCAAAGTTTTTAGGTGGAGTTTCTTTTTTTCTTTGATCTATTAATTCAGACTGTTGTGACGCTTGAATTTTAGTTCTTTCGTCTTTTCGATCTTCTTTTTGCTTTTCACGCTCTTTTAATATTTCAGTTTCCATTTGCTTTATTTGCATGTTTAACTGGAACTCGTGATTCATAAGCTCTTTCTTGAGCATAGCTTCTTGTTGCATTTTTTGCATTTCCATCTGCATCATACTTTGCTCTACTTGTATCTTGCTTTGAGATAAAGCTTGATTCTTTTGAACTTCAGCTTGCGCTGCGACTTGCTGTGCTTGAGCATTAGCTTGTGCTTGTGCTTGTATATTTTGTTGCTGAGCTATCTGATCTCTTTCTGCTTTCTTTTTTCTTCTTATTTTAAGAACTTGGTTAGCAAGCTTTATATTCTTTATTTCTCTTACGTCAATAGCATCTTCCAAATCTA
>Ga0181401_1000578_pt1 | contig 15210 bp, 37 predicted proteins | sample 24SPOviralmetaG_FD_130130 | JGI IMG/M metagenome (GOLD analysis project Ga0181401, IMG submission 130130) | Marine viral communities from the oligotrophic San Pedro Time Series (SPOT) site, San Pedro Channel, CA, USA - 24 SPOT_SRF_2011-07-20 | ecosystem: Environmental > Aquatic > Marine > Strait...
AAGACTAACGCTAATTTAAGAGGATGGGTATAATGACTGTAGCAACAATTTCAAACACAACATGGTCTTACACATGCAAAGTATGTAAGATGATTAGAACAGCATTAAGTGTTGCATTCGTAGGAATAATTGCATTTGGTGAATCAGCAGGTAGAGCAAGAGCCGCATCAGAACTATCAAGACAAGGATATCATGATGAAGCAAAAGCATTAATGACAAGTCCAAAGGATTTTAGATAATGTGGAAAAGATTTATTAGAGCAATGGAATACAGAAGTTACTGTATGGCAATTCGTGAACTAAGAGCTCATGGCTATTACAAAAGAGCAAACGAGATTACTGAGTTCAAACACAAAGTCTACGGGAGTTTCTAATGTGGCCTTATACAAATGAAGAAGCGGATTGGTTGAACGGATGAAAGTACACAATACCATACTTGTAAGATCTATTGTAAGACTTAGAATGTGGTATGCTGACATTCGTGGACATCACGGCAAGCGTTGGGACTATGAACCATCTAGACACTACATGGGAATGTCCAAGCGTCGAAAGAAAGTGCTACAAAATAGCACACACATATAATACGGGTTGACCTAAGGGTCAATTCGTGCTATATATTATACATGCCCCAAGTCTGGGGTCACACATACACAAAGGAAAAACAAAATGAAAAATCTATTATCTACAGTTGCCATTATGGCGTCATTAACTGTTCCTGCCTTTGCAGAGGACATTTCAATCGATATGTTAAACAAGCGTGACGACGGAGCCAAAATGGTTTACTCACAAGACATTGCACGTATTGACGTAGGCGATACAATTACTTGGCTACCGAAGTCAAAAGGTCACAATGTAGAATTCATTGCAGGCCCAGATGGTTGGGAAGCACCTAAGAAATCAAAGAATGGTAAAGAAGTTGCTATTACATTTGATGCTCCAGGCATTTACCTATATCAATGCACACCACACAAGTCAATGGGAATGATTGCAATGGTAGTTGTTGGTGACGATACATCTAACTTAGATGCAATTACTGACATGAAGATGCGTGGCAAGTCTAAAAAGAAAATGAAAGAATTACTAGCTGACTTGTAATGTTTACAAAGAGAATCCCGGAGTTTTGTTTAAGCCATTGGCTACTGCGTATTCCGCTAGCCATTATCTTTATACAACAAGGACTCAGTAAGTTTCCAGTTTCTATAGAAGATGCTGAGGCATTCGATCTTCCATACTTAGTATGGTGGGTCGTTAGTTATGGAGAGTTAGGTGCAGGGCTAGGATTGATAGTAGGAGGCATCATTGCCTTACAAAAATACTTTCATGAACTAGGCGATTTACTTACACGCTTCTGTGGTATTACTATTTGTAGTATTATGACAGGAGTTATTTGGGTAGGACAACCTGAAACCTTTTGGGATGTCATCCTTTACGATAACCTTCACGTACTTTTATGGGTAGGTGGATTGTATTTTGCATTGCGAGGTAACAGAACATGACACCAAGAGAGTCAGCACAACTAGAAGCAGACCGTGCTTTCAATAGTTTTATCAAAGTATCAAAATATACTGTCTATGTAGCAATAGCTTTTTTTCTTTTTGTTGCTTCTTGTAACTTTGGTGTTGAGGATGGACCTAATGCTACTGGATCGGGTTATGACGGAAGTGTTTATAATCCTAGCAATTTAAAAGTTAAATAAAAAAATGACAGAGCTGTCCGCCAAGACGGCTCTGCCATAACTTCACAGTGTTATGTTAACTACTACTTGCGATTGTATATATGATATAACACCCATACAGCAACTAAGCCAACTAATCCCTGAGCTGATAACGCTGTTATCATTCCAGTAATATTGTCTACTACGCTGATGTTTGGCCAGAACGGAATGTTCTGTCCGTTGAACAGGATCTCAAGTACGATTGCTAAAGAAATAAGTGATACACCTACTTCAGTTATTGCACTTGCCCAACCCTTTACTTTGTTTAAGATTTCCATTTGGATCTCCTTTCAAATTGCTGAGTAATAGTACTCAGTCAATTATTTAGAGTCAGAGATATAAAAGTTAAACTACCATAAATGGTTTAAGGTATCAAAATTGTATGATTTATTTTAACCAAGCAATCTTTTCGCCTGCTTTTACACGGCGTTCTTGCTCTGCAACACTACCTGGATAACGCCAAGCCCATACAGCAACTAATGCCATAAAGCCTCCGCTCCATGCTACAGCTTTGATATTTTCTGTGGTAAACCAAAGGAATGCAAGCGATGATGCCATAACTAGAACCATTGCATACTTGCCTTTGGTAGGGAATACTTTCTTTTGTACCCAGTTCGTCAAGAACGGTCCAAAGTATTTGTGATTGTATAACCACTTGTGCATTCTTGGGCTTGACTTTGCAAAACAATATGCCGCCAAGACAAGAAAGATTGAGAAAGGAATGCCAGGAACTATAATTCCAATGTAAGCCATTCCGAGTGACAGGAATCCAAGTCCCATCCAAAAATATTTTTTAATGTTCATTTAATACTTTCCTTAATGAATCCACCAGTTCAGAAATCATTGCATCTGTATGCAACGGAGTGGGAGCAAATCTTAAACGTTCTGTTCCTTCTGCAACTGTAGGATAGTTAATTGGTTGACAGTAGATGCCGTGTTCTTCTAACAAAACATCACTGAGTTTTTTACAACGTACAGGATCACCTATCATCACCGGAACAATATGAGTACTTGCATCTGGGTGTACTTCTATATTATAATGTGCAAGTTTTCTTTTTAGTTTACTTGCTTGTAGTTGATGCTGTTCGCGTAATTCGTTGTGGTCCATAACGTACTTAACGCTTGCCAAAGCGCCTGCACATATAACTGGACTAGTGCTTGTAGTAAAAATAAAACCTGAGGCGACAGAACGGATAGCGTCTATAACGATCGCTTCCCCTGCGATGTATCCGCCCTGCACACCAAAGGCCTTGCCTAATGTGCCATTAACTATGTCAACTCTATCTTGTAAGCCAAGTTCTTGTAACTTGCCTCCACCATGCTCTCCGTAGAGTCCTACGGCATGCACTTCGTCAATATAAGTTATTGCACCATATTTTTCTGCTAAGTTGCAAATGTCGAGCATAGGCGAAACGTCCCCATCCATGCTATACACAGACTCAAATACTACACAAGGTGTACCTGACACGTTCTTTAGCTTATCCTCGAGGTCCTCCATATCATTGTGCGTCCAAATTATTTTGTCTGCACCACTATGTCTAATGCCTTGAATAAGTGAAGCGTGGTTAGCACTATCACTTAAAAACACAATGTCGGGAATGATTTGTTTAAGAGCGACCAACGTCCATTCGTTTGCAACATAAGCGGACGTATAAAGTAATGCTGTCTCCTTCTTGTGAAGTTTAGACAGCTCTATTTCTAATGCGACATGATAATGACTTGTACCTGCAATGTTACGTGTGCCACCTGCACCTGCACCTGTTTGATCTAGTGCTGTATGCATTGCATCTAATACTACTTTGTTCTGTCCCATGCCTAAGTAATCGTTTGAACACCAGTTCACAATGTTTTTAATATTATATGGCCCATACCAGATGGCATTAGGATATCCTCCACGCTCTCGGAGTATATCATTAAAAACTCTGTATTTGCCTTCAGACTTTAGTCTGTCTATTGTCTTCTGAAATGGTTCTTTGTTCATTTAAATACTTCTTAAATTGTTCTTTGTCTACATATGTATAATTGCCTAAATGATGTACCGAATGGAATATACCCATTTGATTAAGTTCTTTTTGTACATCGTTCCATCCCTGGAATGTTTCTCTAAGCCATTTAAGCATAGTATTACTTATGTCTTTTGGAAAGGTTAACCCCTAACATGAACACATGCTAGGGGCTTCTAATGTCTTTACTATTTGTTCTAAGGGCTATGCCCTGGTTACATATTGTTTTACTGTATTATTTACTAGGTTTACCGTTCACAAACTCGTAAAACTTTTCAGCCGCTTCTAATACTGCGTCTGTTCCAGGTACTTCTGGCATTGTAATAGAACTTACAATCTCGTTAGTATCTCTATCACGTTTTACACTTTGTTCCCATCCGTTAAACTTGGCATGGTAATCGTTCCAGATATTACCTTGTGCCATTTCTAACACTTTAGTCCTAATTTCGTATCCGTTTTTGTTTGTTGTGATTTTTGGCATTGCGGCCTTAAACATTTCTGCAACCTCTTGGGTCTGTTTAAAGATGGCTTCTCCGTACTTTGTATCTACGCTCATTTTTTTCTCCTTTGTGTGTATGTGTGTAGTGTTACTAATGTAACGTATTATTTATTATATGTCAAGTGCTTTTTGATGGTGTAGCTGGCTTAAAGTTACCGCCACTATTAATAATACACCAAAGACCAACTTCAGGAAACTTTGCAACTAATGAATAAGTTCCTGTTTCTAAATTAACATATATTGTCATCAATGCAGGCATAATGACACCGTCTGGTCTTTTAACAACTGTACCACCGTTAACAAAAGGAACTTCTTGAAACTCTCCAACTACAAGTGCTTGGATAGATTCAGGACGACCACAGTCGATAACGGATGGTAGGTGCATCACAGATGGTTTTGTCTGTGGTGCTGGAATGCCTTGTTCTGGTTGTTCTGTTTGTGCATTAAGTACACTGATCACTCCTGCATCAGTAGAACTTATCGTCGCAAACGTTACTACGAAAAGGCTTAAAATCATGAAAAGTTTCATTTTATTGTACCTCTGTCTGTATTATATTTATTAAAACAAAGATTCCATCATGCGTGAGCTGGCTAAATTTACTGCGGCTGTCCATTGTTCCTCTTCATCAAAGTTATAAAATATTTCTTGATTAGGTTCTACAATCAACCATGCTTTATGTTTATAAACTTCTGCTTGCAACTGAGGAATGATCCATGTACTCATTCCGCTCATCAAACGCCAACAGTTTGGCATATTGTTTGATGCCATTTTATCTAACATAAGTTCGTCTGAACTGACACAGTTTCCGTGTGTTGCTTGAATAGTATTAGTAGACATCCAGTCGTTTGTGTGTAAAAGCAATAAACTTTGTTCACTGACTGGTCCACCTCGGTATAAACTTCCTGTGGCCCCGCTGTTGCTTTCTCCTCTCATGCTCTGAATATCATTTACTTTCATGTAACTAGGTTTATTTAGGATAAGTCCTATCACAACCTTGTCTGTTTGTTCGTAGATATACACAACACTCTTTTGAAAGTGTGGGTCTTTCATAACATGAGGCTTGGCAACTAGTAATTTGCCTTTGAAGTTATCTAGCATGACTAACTATAGTCCGGTAATGGTCCGCCGTACTTTTTGCCTTTGATCTTTTTGCCGCCGACTGTGACTCTTTTGTCTTTACTAACTTTATGAGACTTTCTTCCTGAACGTGAACGTAACCCTTGACTCTTACAACTAGCTACAGCACTTGCACCTATGTCGTGATTAGGTCGAGATGAACGGCAAAGAGCTTTACTAGCCTGCCATTCTAGTTCCATTGTTTCATCTAAGTCTTTTATTTTCATGCTATCTATATTTATCCGCTAGGCACACCTCATTATCATCTAACGAACTATTATTCATTAGACTAAATGTAAGAGCTTTTCTAGTGCCACGGGTTGTGCCTAGAACGACTTCTCCTGACTTTTCATGATATTCAATTTTTGTGATTTTTGCAGGCTTCTTAGAATTACCCACAAGAATTTGTTGACCTAATTCAAAGGCCAAATTAATGTTTCTCAATGTCATTGGATTCTCCATAATTGGTGTGTCCCTTTCTACTTTGGACAATATTATTTATTCTTGTATCTTCCGAATTAACTGCTACTGGAATAGGCCCCGCTGTTGTGGTCTGTCTTTTGGTTAAATACTATTATGAGATACCAACTACTCAACGATGATATTGGTAATTTCCTAATTATCGATACCTGGGCAAATCATATTTTGGCAAAGGTGACTACCATTGAACTAGGTGCTCGCATTAGTCAGAACCTCAACAAACGACTTGGAACTAAAAAATATTTGAACGAACTTCGCCAAAAAGTCTTGACAAACGACAGCATATAATATAGTATATAGAGGTAAGTTTAATTATTTAGAAAGTAAAAACAATGTCGTACTTAACTATTCTTGGCAGTCTATTCATAATACAAATAGTCGCCAGTGCAGTTTCTGGTGATCCAGCACCATTTATGATTTGTGTTTCAGGTTGTAATTAATATGAGATCAATACTATTATTACTATTAGCAATGAGTTTAAGTGCCTGTGGTGCAACGACTCAACAGACTGTTCTCAATGAATGGTGGACGTCTAATGTCAATCCAACGGGACTAACGTCTTATGATCCACCTAACGGCGATTGGACATTCATCCGCAACGAACCTAATGCCGCTCAGCGTCAAGCCGAGAGAGTGCAAGGTTGGAAGTGGGGAGATGATACTCCTCCTAAATACTAATATACCTGCCCCTAGCTCAGCTGGATAGAGCGTCGGTTTGCGGAACCGGAGGCCAGGGGTTCGAATCCCTTGGGGCAGGCCAATAAGAAATCTTTTTAATTCATCCATCCAAAATAGGTTGACTTTCTTCACGACTGATCGTATACTATATAGATAATAAGGCAAACAGAGAGGCACAAATGATTTATTCAGTTTTAGAAAGCAATATGCGAGAGGCTATTGCAAATCCAGACAATCAATTTAAAGACGGTTCTATCAATTGGAACTTCGTAGACGCAGATGCATATCATGCCTGCCATAACTTTTTCCGAAGCGATGCAGACTTTTACGAATCATTTCACGACATTGCAGAAAAGATTGCAAATGAAATGAATCCTAAGACAAATGAAATTCAACTTGAGATGGAGGTATAAGAATGTTTTATATTTACGAAAAAAGTTCTACATATATTATAGGCAAGCCAGATAGAAATGGTGTTGCTCGTCCTGACCACAGGCAGTATTACAAAACGATGTCTGCCGCCAAAGCAGGGCTCACTCGAATTGCAAAGGCAGAAGGTTTGTTAGAAACTGATGACAACCATGCGTTCTTCCGATATGCGATTGCAGAAACAGAATACTTCCACAAGAGCATTGAAGCAAGTCGAAAGGCAAAGAACTTGATGAGTGGCGAGTGGTTCGTAGAGCCAATAAACACCCCAGGTTATATGAGCCCGGCACGTGAATCTTATTGGAGTATGTAACCAAAAGTGGTTGACCTTTGACAGGTTTGATCATATAATGTTTATATTAATTAGGCAAACAGAGAGGCAAAAATAAATGAACTATACAGTAGAACAAATCCAAGACATTCTAGCAGAAGCGAAACAGAAAGCCAAAAATGCGGCACAGACTTATGTTGATGAATGGACAGAAAAAACAGGTGGTAATGAATACGGTGAGCCAATGTATTGTGGTTTCGCAAGTGTTAATATTCATGGCATCAAAGGCAATACAAAATTAGGTAGGGCAATGAAGCAGGCAGGCATTAGAAAAGATTTTTCAGGTGCTTTTAATATATGGAACCCAAGTGAATGGGGCGGACAGAGTATGGACGTCAAAGAAGCAGGTGCCCAAGCGGCGGCAGATGTTTTTAGAAATTATGGCTTCAATGCTTATATGACTTCGAGGGCAGATTAATGAGTAAGGTAAAAAATTGGTTGATGGACCTAGAAGATCAATTCTATGACATTGCTGAAAAGACTGTAGGCGAGTGCGAATCATTTCAAGAGTTTAATGCAAAGATGAAACCACACTTCAATTTGATGACAGGTTTACATTCCGAAGATGAAGTTAACGAGTGTCTTTCAGATGCATGGCAAGAGAAATGGTCCGAGTATGCCTAAATATCAAAAAAAATATCTAATGCCGACCTTGTTCGATCCGAAAGACCACGTATGGGTTGGCATTACTTGGCCAGTCACAGGCTCTACAGGAAATGAATATTCTGTAGAACTAACCGACAAAGGTTTTGAATGTGACTGTAAAGGATTTGGTTGGCATGGCTATTGTAAGCATTCAAGAGCCGTTGTCAAACAAGTTGAAGGAGCAATGAGATGAACCCGGAGGACGAGTACGGATGGTAGAGTTTTTTATATTTGGGGCCTATGTGGTAGGCACAGGTTTTGGCTGGTGGGTTGGAAGACGATCTGGTATGACACAAGGTATCGCTCAGACAGTTGATAGTCTAATAGATCAAGGCTTTCTTAAATTCAAAGGTCATAAAAACAATCCAGAAATAAAGAAATGGAACGAAGATTAATTGTCCAAAAGAGGTTGACTTTTAGGTCGACTGACCATATACTGTATAAACAATAAGGCAACAGAAAGAGGGAAAATATGTCAAATTTAGTAACCAAGGCAAGCGAACTTATCTATCAAATGGATGGGGATCAACTTCAACAGATAGTTGAAGCAATTCAATTGAAGCGACAGTTTTTAGCCAAACAGGCTATTAGGAATTTTATTGTAGGCGATATGGTTCAGTTCACTTCTAAAAGAACAGGTGGCAAGATTAATGCTACGGTTGAAAAAGTGAATAAGAAATATGTTATCGTTTCTACTCACATTGGTGGAGAGAAGTGGCGAGTACCTGCTACGATGCTTACCAAGTTATCGGATATTAAGGCGAGTGCTTAATGGGACCTTATTCAGAGGCAAAACAATATCAAAGGGCAGAGGCTATTCAGCGTCTGCTCGATACCAATCCTGATTTAGATCCTCTATATAAAGCAATGTGGAAGAAGCATCTTACAAATCTTGCTCTGAATGAAACCACATATAATTATAGAGTGAAGCACGTCTATTCGTTGCTGAAGCCTAGAAACAGGAGTTGGGTAACCTATGGAGGCGATTAATGTTTAAGGCAATTTTATATTTGACTATTGGTGCATCAATGGCATATCTTTATCTAAACGGAGGACATGAAGGTATCTTTGATATGTTTAGAAGTTGGATTCATTCTTTTGCAGAATGGCTTGCAGATGTGACTACCAAAGAACTAACTATTAGTGGAATTATGGAGAGCACAAAATGATTGATATAACAGAAATTGAAGTAGGCAAATCTTATGCCTGCAAGTTTAAGGTAGAACATATTTTAGATGAGTTTGGTCGTATACCTGGCCTAAGTGATGTACCATTACAAGGATTAGGTTGGTATGAAGGTACTGGCATTCTTCAAGTAAGGGATTCGGTAGGCAAGCGAGTTCAACTGAAAGACGAAAAGAGCGGAAAAGAATTTGTCGTTCCCTTTTCACAGATATGGGATATTGACGTAGCAGAATACGTAGAGGAATAAAATGAAAGACACACCTATCATCACAGCCGCTAAGATGTTGGCCGGTGAAGCTCACAAAGGACAGATGAGAAAGTATGGCGGATTGCCTTACATCATTCACCCTATTGAGGTAGCAACCATCGTTGAAGAAGCAGGTGGCACTGACGATATGATTGCGGCCGCTTTATTGCATGACGTGGTAGAAGATTGCCCAGGGTATACCTTTGAGACTATCGCAGACAAAGTGAGTCCAAAGGTTGCTGAGTTGGTTAGAGGTATGACAGAAGCATCTAAGCCTGAAGATGGCAACAGAGCTACTAGGAAAGAAATAGATAAAAACTTCTTAGCAGAGCAGAGTGCAGAAGTCCAGACCATTAAGTATGCCGATGTCATTTCGAATAGCAAAGACATTAGAGTATACGATCCTAAGTTCGCAGAGGTTTATTTCACAGAGATCAAAGCCTTGTTAGAAGTTATGGACAAAGGCGATCCTGCATTGTATCAGAAAGCCAAAGAAATTGTCTACTCCTCTTAGAGACGACCTTATGGTCCAACAACAGATTGATGGCCCCTGGCAACATATGGTAGGGGTCATTATGCTTAACCTCACAGGTAGGAAACAAGTGAAGAAGGTACTGCCTAATTTCTTAGCACGTTGGCCTAACCCAGAGTCTTTGCTCCATGCAACCAGCAGACAGATAGAAAAAGTAATTGAACCTTTAGGAATGAAAAAGGTTAGAGCAGAGAGACTGTATCGAATGAGTGAACAGTTTTTAGATTGGGACGGAGACGATGCCACAGAACTTTATGGCATCGGCAAATATGGTTCCGATTCATATAGATTATTTTTTAAGAAAGAATTGCCCAAAGACGTAGGAGACCACGAACTCCAAAGATATGTCGAAGAGGAGTTTGTTGGCCTGTAGTTCAGTGGTAGAACCAACCGCTCATAACGGTTTTGTCGTCGGTTCGAATCCGGCCGGGCCAACCACCTCTTTCCCTCCAAAAGACTTGACTTTTATATCTATTGATCGTATACTGTATAGACAATAAGGAAACAATTATCGGAGGGCGATATGTCTACAGATCTTAAATCACACGCCAATGGCGTTTCATTAACAAGATTCTTCGGCGGTAAAGAACGAGGATCTTGTGTCCAAGTCACCCACAAGCGATTTGACCCAACTGAAAATAGAGGACCTGCGGATAAGTTTTTTGATTCAGTTCAATTGACTAGAGCACAGGCGGCGGCGTTGGCGGCAGACTTGTTAGATTTTGCACAGGGTAGAGAACAAGAAGATGTTTGACGAAGGCGATTGGGTCAAGCTGAAAGGCAAGACCCGACACGGAAAGAACAGAATTAATCAACATGGTAATCATTGGCTTGTGACCCATGTTGGTAAGTTTCAAGGACAGCCTGCGGTTATGTTAAGGAGCATGAAGCAGACAGATAGAGGAAACTTTGATGGACGTTGGGTTCAACTCAACGATGATAGCAATTTCGAAATGGAGAAAGCATAATGGCATACCTAACTTATACTATCGATCCTATAGGATCTTTTGTTGAAAAAGATGTAGGCAATACCTTTGAATTCTCAAACAATGATGAGCCTATGAATGTGATGGAAGACTTCCCACATAAGGTATGGGTAGCATCAGGTCAGATTGGAGGCGACAGTGGCTATCGTTATGCCCACGTCAAAAAGACTGTGGCCTACATTGCGGTAGACGAAGATGAATTCGGCCTACCTGTAATAGAAAAGTGGAACCTCAAAAAGAGAACGGATTATGTCTAAGAATAAAGGACGCAGACCTCAAGCATCGAAGATCTGGGAATTGAAGCCTAGAAACTTTATTGCTAAGGCCCTACGTCATGACGAAGAATTTCGTCCTAAAGTGATTAAAGATAAACGAAAGAAGAAACCAAAGTATCCATTGAATATGGATTTAGAAGAGTAGGATAGAGAATGAAATATTTGGTACTGGCAACATTTTATGCCACTTCAGCAATGGCAGTAGATAATTCGGCCATCACCCTTTGCAAAGAGAAATATGGATACAATGGTGTGAATAATTCAGACCTAATGAAGATTGCGGCCTGTATCGACAGCGAAAGGAATAGTGTCGCCCATACAGAAGAAGATAGGATATGGGAGTTTCTAAAAGCAAATCCTCACTATCGATATTCAGGTGTGGCTCTACCTGCAGGTGCAAGAAATCCTTTGCCCAAGTGTTGGGGTAGAAATAGAAAGTATGGTAATCCTTTAGGTTGTTAACCAATTGTGGTTGACTTTTCAGACTAATGATCATATAATGTTTATATAATAACAAATTAGGAGGGCTTCATGAATAAGAAATATATACAAATTGGAACTAAGGTCAGCACCCAATGGGGCGATGCTAAAATCACAGGCATTGAACTTTGTCAGAACGGTGAGAAGTATGGTATCGATCAAAAGAAAGTTTTCGTAGAAGACAAAGACAGATGCACGTTTGATATGGACAATGGACATTGGTCATATGGTTATCAAATTCAACCAATATAGGTTGACTTCTGAATAGAAAGATCGTATACTGTATAGACAATAAAGAATTAGAAAGTGGTTATGAATGGTGAATACTAGTTGGCGTTATATTAAACCAGAGTCCGATCATTTGCGAACCAAGGCTCGGCCACTTTCTACCTTAAACAATTTAACTGGAGGGCATCCTATGGAAGACAATTTCGAAACATTAAACAATCATTATAATAACCTAAAATCAGAACTAGGTTATGAAACAGTATTCGACGCAATGGATACCGTGAAGCCTTTAGACTACAAATATTTCACAGACGACAAGCCGTTGATGATTACCTACAAGGTGATCAAAGACATGGGTCCGACAATGGACGACACAGAATGGATGACATTCACTGCCGTTGCAAAGGATGGCACGTTAGGTGAGCTATGGAAGGCTGGTGAGTCATTGTTCCAACAGGCCAAACTGGCTGTAGGTGATTGGCATTATTTTATCGAAGGCTTCGACGAAGCAGATGATGGATCATTAGAACTGGTCACAGGTTCTTAATGAGAATTATTTTAATATTGGCACTGGCATTCTCTTTGAGTGCCTGTGGCTCCCATACAATCAAACAAATCAACAAGGTTAGAATGATCGGTACCCTTTCTAAAGCAGGGGTCACCGAAGAAGCAACCAATTGCATCAAAGATATCTTCGACCCTAATAATAGAGGAAGTGGGTGCAATTAATTGGACAAGAGTTATCGGTCATATCCTGCCTGTGTAGGTTTATCTTACATCGGAAGTGGATGGGCCAAAGGGTCTAGATCAGAATGTTGGAACGATATGAAAAATCGTCCTTGGCCTTTGCATCTAAGATTCTTACCACCGAGTTGGGTATCATTCGATAGAGATGGTGCTAGACTCTTCATATTTCATAAAGAAAGGATCCAGCAATGGCTAGAGAAGAAACGACAACAGAAGAACAGAAGATGATAAATGAATGGCTAAAGAAAAACAAGCCAACCATTTGTCCACCTATGGAAAGAACCAATCCAGATGACGTCAAATCAGTATGGAAAAAGGGTAGAGGAAGAAAGAAGAAAAAGGCAGATTAATCACCAAAAGAGGTTGACTTTATACGGCTTTGATCGTATACTGTATAGATAATAAGGCATTAACAGAGAGGCACAAAATGGCATACGTTTCACAAAAAGATAAGGCTAAACTAGCACCAGAGATTAAAAAGGTGCTTTCTAAATACGGTATGAAAGGTTCTATTTCAATCCGTCATCATTCATCATTGGTAGTGACACTTCAAAGCGGTTCAATTGAATTTGAACATTCACATGGTGATGGTTATACTCAGGTAAATGTTTACCACATTGATAGTCACTACGAAGGCAAGGCAAGAGACTTCCTTACAGAACTATTGGCCGCAATGAAAGGCCCAGACTGGTTTGACAAGAGCGATGCAATGACAGATTATTTCCATGTGTCACACTATTGCGACATCAACATAGGTAAGTGGAATAAGCCCTACTTCCTACAGACTCCTAAGAAGGCGGCTGTAAAGACCTCTAAGGAGGTTGTAGGCACCGAGATTATAGCACCTATCTGTGAATCAGCAGAAGCGGTGGCTTGCATGAACTTGACTCAAAGAGAGAAGTTTGTCAAAGACATGGTAAGCAGATATCCAAACCTAGCTGATACATTGATGAGCGATCTAGGCTATGAACTTATGGATAAGGAAGAAAAAATTCACTAATGATATTCAGCATCTTAGGGGTTATGTTATGTTTGGCAGTACCCCTATTGATGTTATGGATATGGAATAAAGAGGATCCGAGAAGATGAAGTTTAAAGACATTCCGTTTAACGAAACAAAGATGCCTAAAGGTATTCAGGCAATGCTCAAATTTAATAAGTTTGACCTCAGCATTATTAAGAATGAAAGCTCTTATGGTAATGCCCAAGGTCTGTATGAGATTGCGGTATTCAGTGGCGATAAGCAAATTGAAATGCCTGGCATTACTGAAGAAGGCGATACTGTGAAAGGGTTTCTAACAGAATCAGATGTAGAAGGTGTTATCAAAAAGATGCTCCTAGTCACAGGTACAGATCCAAAGACCACAGAATATCCTGTAGATACAAAAGATACTCAAGGAACACGTATGGACGACTCATACTATTATTTTAGGAAGGAGTCAAACTGAAAGGCATAATCCTAATCCTATTGTTCACAGGTGAACTAGAATATAGAGCATTTGAATATGAGCCTTCAGGTTCAACCAATGAGGAGATTGTTATTTCATGCTCCGAACGAGCAGAAGAACTGAGAGATGAGATATCGACTCACAGTTGGGACGATCCTAGAGGACAGGGATTTTATCTAAAGGACGGCACAGGAACCATTCAAGGGCATATCTGTTAACCATTACAGTTGACTTTCTCCTAGAAAGATCATATAATAAAGAGATAATAAACAATAAAAGTGAGGGCTAAATGATAAACATTTCAAAAGAACAAATTAAAAAAGCATTCGTCAGTGACGTTAAGAACATTGGTGAATATGTATATAATAATCAAGACTGGTATCAAGAAGACAGTCAAAGGATTAGATATATCCTAGCAACCTTAGAGCTGTCACCAGGTAATTCTTATTCAGACAATAAGCAATTAGAACTAGGGCAAGAGGACAATAGGTTCTATAATTGCATAGAATTTCATGATAACGGAATGTATAAGATCAATGACGAGGCTTTACTTTCAGAACTGATTGTGATGACTGATGCTCAACTTGAAGCCTATATCAACGACAATGAATATGATTGGATAGGTGACGACTACGATCATGCAAATGAATATCTATTTTCAATTATGAATCATTGGCAGGACAAGATCGAATTCGATACAGAAGATTATGATAATTGTGATCAAATGACTGTGACTCAAAGAGCTAGAGAGTGGAAAGTAGATCCTGAAACAGGCTTTAAGAGCGAGAACAAATTTGAAGTGGCCTACAGTATTTTAATGGAGCATTGGGAACACTTACCAGATGATGCTAAAGCAGATATCAACAAAAGACTGGAGGCTGTAGAATGCTAACTTTGAGAGAGTCATATGGGGCAGAAACAGAAAAACTTAAACAAAATGTCCGAAAGGCATTGACTTTCGCATAGAAAGATCGTATACTGTATAAACAATAAGGAAACAAAAGGAGGGCAATATGCCAAATTGGTGTAATAATTCAATAAACATACAGGGTTCAACAGAAACTATCAAGACCCTATGGGACGAAGCGAACAAAGAAGATTCAGGCTTGCTAAATGCAATGAAGCCTATGCCTAAAGAACTAGAAGGCACAACTTCACCTACACCCCAAGAGGGTCAAGCAGGATAC
>Ga0181401_1000580_pt1 | contig 15168 bp, 8 predicted proteins | sample 24SPOviralmetaG_FD_130130 | JGI IMG/M metagenome (GOLD analysis project Ga0181401, IMG submission 130130) | Marine viral communities from the oligotrophic San Pedro Time Series (SPOT) site, San Pedro Channel, CA, USA - 24 SPOT_SRF_2011-07-20 | ecosystem: Environmental > Aquatic > Marine > Strait...
ATCTTCTCTCGCAATTTATTAATTTCTTCTTTCGTGTACGTACCACCTTTCATCCTCATTTTTCTTGTATAATTTTTTTTTGATCTAAATAACTTTCTTATCTTATCCTCATTCTTTATTATTTCATCTATCATATTTCTATAAAAATTACGAAACTTTGATCTTTCCTTCTTTAAATCACCTATTGAAAACCACTTTATTCTCTCCTTCTCATAAATTACTGATTTATTTATCACATTACTTGACAAATATTTATTCAAAAATGCTACCTGATTATTAAAATACTTTACAATATCGTTAGAATAATCAATTGGAACCAGAAATGACGTGTACTTTATTTCCTTAGGCTTTAAAACTACCTTCTTACCTCTCAAAAGTTCTCTAACTTTACTAGGTGTACCTAAAAAACCACACAATTCTTCACTTCCTTCTCTAGCTGCTGTCTCTATATTTGTCTCGTTTTTCTCTGGTCCACCACCAAAATCAGCCCAACCCCTAGCACTCTCATTCGGTCTCTTTCTTTCTTCTCCAAATAAAAACATTAATTTATTTTCTTTCATTGCAACAGGTAATAAACCACCTCCCATATATATTCATAATAATATTAAAATTAATTAAATTAATATTATTTATTTAAACACTGTCAGCCATTGTAATTTCAACTCTGATGTTAAGAGTTGATGGATCACTTCCTGTATCGAAAAATTGAGTATTATCAATTGCAGGATGAGATAAGTTCAATCCAAATCTTAATTTATCTCCATGTTGGAATAAGAATGGATAGTAGTTATTGGCAGTTCCTAGTTGATTGGGTGTTCCAGCAAAAATACCTCCTGTTGCTGCTGTTAATCTATATTCAGAGTTTGTTCCATCAATTGCAGCGTGTAATTGTAATGTTAATTGTCTCACCAAGTTAGCTAATGTACGGTCAGCAAGAACATTTGTCTTGTTATCAGCATTTGTTAAAGCAGTACGTAAATCTCCTAATAAAGAATTATCATCTGTTCCACTTAAATATGCATCAATCTCGGTTCTAATATTAGCTGTGTTAGCAAAAACATCTTCCATATATTCTTGTCCTCCGAAAATTGACTTTGCCCAAACCTTAGTACAACTATTAGAAATTGGTACAGAAGCAGTATCAGATGTCAATGTTCCTACATTTAATGTAAGATTTGTTGTCTCTAAACCATTAATTGCTGTTTGTAAATTTGTTGAAACTGTTTTATAACCAACAGATTCTTCCTCAAATACATCAAGATTTGCTAATGTTGATAATTGAGCTAATCCGGGATCAGCTGGTGACAAGTAAAAAATATCGTTCCAGTTTGTTTTATCCATTGTAACTGAAATTTGATGATAAGTATCCATTACTGTATCTGCAACTGCTCCAGAAATACTACTGAAATTAAAGCTACTTGAAGTAAAAGCACCTGATAATCCACTTAATGTAAATGTTACTGACTTTCCTACCATGTGGAAAGATCTTTGAACAGATGCTAGAGCACCATATACTGGATCTGTGTAAGAATATGTTAATGTATATGTTCCTAATACATTTACATCTACGCTTGTTATTCCACCTGGTCCAGATACTGATGTTGTTACTGTCTCTGATCCAGTAATTGGGTTGCTCAATGTTACTGTTGCATCATCACTCCAAGCAGCACCTTTCTCAACATAACTTGTTCCACCAGTTACTGTCAATGTTGGTTCAGCTCTGTAACTTGCATGAGTATTTGTTGAAGTAACTTTTCTTGCAATAGATCTAACATTATTTGCACTATCTGTTGCTGTGTAAGTAATGAAATATTGGAAACCAAGAGTTGGTCTAATATCAGCTGGACTAAATGCAAGAACAGCTTGGTTATCAGATGATGTTACATCACTTGTTGAAGGAGTAAAAATTTGACCAATTGCAATTGTATCATCTGTTGCACTAATTCCTGCAGCAAAAGTTAACAAGTCATTTACAGCATCAAAATTAAATTGATAAACTGCCTCAACATTATTATTACCAGCATTATCTGTAAATGCACCAGCAGCTACTGTTACTGTTACAGCTAAAGGTGTAGATCCTGATTGAGTACCTGGAACAATATCGGCAGTGTATAATTTAGGATTGGATCCATCTTGAGCAAAGTTTGCTACTGAACCATTTGTTACTGTAATTCCACCACTTACAAGAGGAGTTGATGTTGCACCAGCACCTGCTGTTGTATAGTTCTCAGCAGTAGGAGATACCAAAAAGGAAAATGGAATTGAAGTTAAACTTGTGAAATTATTTGTTCCATTACCAACTACTGTTGATGTAATTGTCATGGTTGGAGAACCACTATCAACTACGGTTACCTTGAAATTTTGTGATGATGAATTACTTGATCCGGTTGTGTCTGTTGCTACTAATGTAAATGTAAATGTTGCGTTCTCATGTACTCCATAAGGTAATGTTGAATTGAATGAAAGTGTTGCTGCTGTTGATGTTGTGCTTGCAATCTCAACAGAAGATGCAGGTGTAACATTTGATATTGCGAATGTACATGATTCGTTCATTGTAATTGATCCTAATGCGCTTGTTTGATCTGCACTATTCAATGATAATATTCTTAATGTAGCATCTCCACCATCTACATTAGTAAAAAGACCAAAATCACTAATTGCAGGATTTGTACTATCTGCAGATACTGCTAATGTTACTGGAACTGCTGAACTGTAATTTGATCCATCATCGTTTGTTGCCTCTACTGTAATAGCATAAGAACTTTGAGTTTGATATAAAGCTCCATTTGTTAAACTAACTGTTGCTGTTTTTAATCCACTTCCTGCAGTAGTATCAGGACTAATTGTAAATTTTGCTGCATCAGCACCACCTAATCTAAACTTGGAAACATTTGTTGCATATACTGATCCTACAGCACCAGAAGTACCATCTGTAATACTAGAAAATGTATAAGATGTTACTGTACTAGCTGTTGCCATATCAGCTGCACTTACAAATACTGGAACACCTGTGTTTACATTTACTGTTACTGCTTGAGTTGCTTGGAGTTCACTTGAATCCCAAGTATTATGATCTGTGTCAACTGTTAAATTAAATGTATATGATCCTTTGGCTGGTTGATCAGCATACTCTGTCAAACTAAGTACACCTGTTGCGGCATCAATACTGAATGATGCAGAATCACCACCTGAAATTTGATAATTTAAAGTTAATCCACTTGTTGCTGCAAGATCAGTTGTTACTGTGTTTGATAAACTTCCACGGTGATTATTGTTTACTGTCAATGTTGCACCTGATGTAACTGAAAAAGCGGTTGAAGCTGTTACATTTGCTGTAATATTTAATGTTGCTGTGTTACTTCCTTGAGTAACTACTAAATTAAAATCATATTTTGATTTATTCTTCCATAAAGCATTTGCTCCTACTCCATCATTTACTAATAACTTTACATCTGTTCCTATTCCAGAATTATATTCTACAGAAACAAAAGCAGAGTCTGTTCCAGTTATAGCAAATGATGATAATGTTGATGTGTACAAAGTACCCAACAAACTTGAACCATCTGCAACTGTAAAAGATGTATAAGCACTTGCTGTCGAAATAGCATTGGTTTCATTGGTTGCATCAGCAGAACTACCGTAAATATTTACAGACATTATACATTGTATAAACAAAATAATTTATAAATAAAAAATAATTATACTAAATTATGAGTTATTATGTATTTTATTACAAATAAAATAATTATTTTGTAATAATATTTAATTATCATTTGACGCACCATTCAATTCTTGATAAATCATAGATAATAAATTTGAGTCAAATACACCATTGGGTGGTATTCCATACCTATTTATATACACCTTATAATGCTCTTCTAACTGTAAACTTTGAGTTATTGTATGATCCACTTCTACCAACCCTGCATTGAAATTATTATAGTTTACTTCTATGAAATCTTCTAACAACTCTCTATTTGTTAATATTGTTTTAAATTGTTCTAACTGACTATTAGCTGTCGACAATGACTGATTTTGTCTATTTATTAATATTGCCGCATTCAAACCATCTATCATAGAATGTGCAAAAATCTTATACTCTGCAAATAATGTATCATCCTTTGTATATCCAGTTATCTCCTCAGAACTAAATGTAAAATATCCACTACTTTCTATCAACTGTGATATTCTCTCCATATTCGCTTGTGTTCCTGCTAAAGAAGTAAACTGACCATCTCTGAAAAATGAAATATACTGAGACAATTGACCCAACGCTGTCCCTTCCAATTTATCTAACTTTAATAACTCTCTTTGGAATACTGAACAATCTCCAACACTAGCATCAAATGGTTCTGGTTCTGGTTGTGTAGAAAATACTTGGAATATCTGAACCTGAGCTGATAATGTTTGTGCATCTAAACTTGTTATATTATCTGAAACATCACTTATATTGTTCTCCGAAGTAAACTTTACCATCTTCTCCAAATTCTCCAATATTGATTCATTCGATCCATCTTCTGTTGTTGTTACTTCATCTACTACTTGTCTTACTTGTGTACTATAAGTCACTAAATTATTCGCCAAATCTGTATCGGCAGCTACATCTTCATTCAATGTAGATTTTACAACTGAGTCTAAATTACTTATATCTATTAATGTTTCACTTCCACCTATATCATCTCTTTTACTTGTTAAAACATTCGATAAATTTGCTATCGTATCACTAATTGACTGAACACCAGATACTATATTTATTAAAGAATTTACCATCGTATTTACAGCTGCTACCGCTGCCCCACCTATTATATTTCTATCTAAATAATTTGTATCTATTTCACTACCCACAGGTATTCCCAAATTGCTCTTCAATGATTCTGTCTCATCATTCAAATTTATCGCTACTAAATCATCATCCACCTCATCCTCCGATGTATTGTTTATATTTCTTTCTACCTTCTCAGACACTATAGAAGTTAAAGCTGTTACAGTATTATTCATTAATATTGCGTCCTCTGCTTCTGAAGGTATCTTAAATACCTTCTTGAACTTTCTTTCACCAACTGGTAAACCCGTTGCTATATCTGTACCACCACTTGATACTAACAACAAAAACTTATTCAATGGTAAACCTTGTGGTATTTCATATGCTCCTAATTCATCTGTTACTGTAGTTGCCAAAGATACTCTATTATATGATGGATCAGAAACTCTATAAAAATCTAAAGTTGCATTACTTATATAACCCTTCACCAAAGAACCCGTCAATATTGGGAAACCCTCCGGCTCTGGTGCTGGCTCTGGCTCTGGTTGACCTTCCGGCTCTGGAGCTGGCTCTGGCTCAAAAAATAATGGGTCTTTCGGTACACCGTCTGTATCTATCCTCTCAAAATTACCCTCTGGTTCCGGCTCTCCTTCCCTACTTTCAAAAGGCCTTATCGTAAACAAATATATTAATCTCTTACATGTCTCTATCGGTTTTGATAAACAACGCCCATTTATATTACATCTTAATAACACTTCACAATTTATATGATAATTAAATTCATTCTGATTTGGATGCAAAAAAGGTTTATTCCTTAAACTTTGTGTGAAATTTCCTGATGTTGCTGCACTATTTATTCCAAATTTTTCATTCTTTAACTTATATATCACTTCACCACAACCTCTCTTCTTTATCATTGTATCCTTTAAATATCTATTTTCAGAAACCTCTGCCTTTCCAGATATCTTATCTTTAGCATCAAAACTCCAATTCCTACCTTGAAAATAATTCGAATAACTATTATGTGATACTAACTGTTCCCTTAAACTTGTATCTCCAGCATGAAATCTTCTTGTTCTTGTTAAACTATTCGCCTGTGGACAACATGCAGCAGAAGTCTTTGTCATTAAAAATAATGTTGAACTTACACCATTACATTTATCAACATTGTTACTTAAATCAACCTTCACCGTTGCCCCTCCAGGTCTATCTAACTCATATATTAATCTACTATTATTGTAAGTTTTTCTACCACCTTTCTCATACCTACCCTTCCTTATATGTTTTATTGGTCTTGCCTTCCCAAATGTACGTTTCATATTATTTTCAGAATTATTCAATTTGGGATACACATTCGTAGCCAATGTATATTTTGTATTATCAAATTTATTATCACCTCTCCAACCGTCACCTCCATTTGCTCCAAAACGGTTATGTGTAAAATTTATTGGAAATGGATTTGGCATACTATATGTATATAATTAATTTTTTAATTTTTAAAAAATATAAAAATAATACATATACTTAAATATATGTCTGTGGAAAATGTTTTCTATATCAATCTTGAACACAGAATAGACCGTAGAAAATCTGTAGAAAACCAATTAAATAATCTTAACTGGAAATTCCAAAGATTTCCTGCCATTCAACATCAAGACGGAAGAATTGGTTGTACACTCAGTCACTTACAAATTCTAAAAATCGCAAAACAAAACTCTCTACCTTATGTCGTTATTGTTGAAGACGATATAATATTTACTAAGCCAAAAACATTCAAAAAAAGCCTATCCGAATTTTTCAATTCCAATATCCAATATGACGTTATAATTATTGCAGGAAATGTTATTCCACCTTATCAAAAAACTAATCCCTTCTCTATTAAAGTCTCATTCTGTCAAACTACTACCGGATATATGGTTAAACAACATTATTACGACAAATTAATACATAATATCAAAACTGGTTTAGATTTTCTAATACAATACCCAAGTAATCATGTCAATTTTGCTATTGATAAATGGTGGACTAAACTTCAAAAAACCGATAATTGGTACTTCATTTATCCACCCACTGTTGTACAAGCTGACGATTACAGTGACATCGAAAAAAAAGATGTTAAATATTCTAATGTTATGTTAGATATTAACAAAGATTGGTTAAACAAATCACTCTACTACCATCCACCTACCATATTCTCTTCCGAAGATAAAGAAGGTGTTTTCTATGATGCCAGAGGATCCGTTGATATATACATGCAAAAAAAAGAAAACAATCAAGTTCTTAAGTCACTACTCAACACGCCTGATAAAATTAAAAACTTCATCACTAAAGATAAAGAAAGAAAAAAAGAACTTATTGATACCTACATCTATCATTTAGAAAACAATACTACCATCTACGAAATGGGATATCGAATAGACGATGACAACAAAACTAATCTATCTGAAACCACTTTTATCATACCATTCTTTTACGACTTCCCAGAAAGACTCGTCAATCTTAACACTCTTATAAACTTCATCTCTAAACATTTTAATACTAATATTTTTATTATAGAATGGGGACCTACTTCTGTACGATCTTTTATACAAATGAAATTCAAAAATACTTCTATTAAGTATTTCTATACACAATCAGAACAAATATTCTCTAGAACAATCGTAACCAATCATGTTCTTAAATACGTTGAAACACAATGTGTAGTTATTAATGATGTCGACTGTTTTACTTTACCTGAATCATATCAAACTGCACAAGATATGATCCTATATAATAACTTTAAAATATTACATCCATTCTCCAGTCCTCCCGGATGTATAAATATTTTACCAAATGTTGTTGAAAAAATCATTAAAAATCACTATAATATTAATGAAATCGACATTAAATACTCCAAAATTAACCCTGTAGCCGGCGTAGGTGGAATATTATTTATACATTATGACACTTATAAACTTTTGGGTTTCGAAAATATTCATTTCATCTCATATTCACCTGAAGATATGGAAAGAATTAAAAGATTCAGAAGACTCAACCTTAAATCTACAGAACAAATTAACGAAACACTACACAATTCCAACGATAAATACTTTAAATGTCCTCTAATTCATATGGAACATCCTAGAACCGAACAAAGTACCATCATGCATAAATACTTTCAAAGTAACGAACTACTCATGCACTGCATAGATAATATGTCTCAAGACGACTTCATACAATATATCCATGAAAACTCTAACTCAGAATTAGATATTAATCAATACAAAAAAATTCTATCTAATATATCATCACTCACTAACACATAACCACTCATCTAAAAATAAATCACTTGTATCTTTATCACTATTCTTTTCACCAAACCACCTATCAGGATATATTACTATTCTACCATAATTATTATTCAAATAACCCGCCCAGCAACTAAACGTACTATTTGCTATTATATTATACTTACAATTACTCATTATTAACATCTGTTTATAATCTGGTATACTATAGTCTATCATTATAAACTCTACATTAGGATACGCACCTTTTAATGCATCTATTCGTTTTATTAGATCTATCTCATCTTTCTCTTCTCCAAATATTAAAACTTTTTTTATATCCACACCTTTATCAACCATCATTTTTAAGGCATTTATATAATAACTTACATTCAATATATTATGATAATCCTCAACTAATTTATAATCACCTATTCTAAAATGAATTGTTACCAACTCTTTATCATACCTACTACTATATTCATCAATAACTTCTTTCTTAAAAACATCCATCTTTGTTATTCTTAATATTGCTTCCATATTATTCATAAAATATCTGTGTGACTGCCAATAACCATTACACGCTACATTATTTAATTCTGGTATACTATTATACGTAAAATTAGGTTCTTTGTATACTCTCAAACCTGCTCTATTATTGTCCACATATTTTTTCACACCACTCAATATACTATCAAAATAAAATTCTCTTTTACCTACACGAACTGGTAACAACTTAAAAAACCCTTTCTTATCTAAAAAATAACTTATCGCTGCGAACACCTGAAACAATTGATTACCCAGTCCACCCATTATTATCATTGAAATATATCCCATTTATATATTACTATTACTATTTTTATATTATTTATGACTCTGTTTCTATACATGTTACCACTTTTTCTTTCCTCTTTTTACAATGCGTCTTATGTTTGTTCAATCCCTTCAAATTTATCGACTTATATACATTACATATGTCACATACAAATACATTACTCTCAGCATGTGCAAACCTTTCTATCAAAAACTTATCTATATTTGGCATGTTCAGATCACGTATTATTTCCTGTAATTGATTATAATTCTCCTTCAATTTTGTTGTCAAATTATCTCTCTTCGTTATAAATTTCTTATAATCATCATTAAAACCCTCCAATATCTTCATCTTTACATTCTCACTATCACTACTACTAGATACTTTCTTTAATGCATTTGAAAAATTATCTACTATCTTTACTCCTGTACTTATCATATCCTTATCATAATTCACATTACATATATATAATAACACCTTATCACCATCTATATCTATCTGAAAATTATCCTTATTCGCTATGCTAGAATACTGCGATATAAATATGCCATGCTTCTCCTTATTCTGTATGTCAGATATAAACTTATTTACTTCTGTTATAGGTACTTTAGTCTTATAATTCTTATTCTCTACCAATATATCATCCTTACCTTCCCTCTTTATTATTATATCGCATGTATGAGCTTCTCCACTTATCTTATCTACTACTGCCATTGGAAATATATCATCCAATGTTAACTTCAACTCATTCTCAGACATCCTTCCCTTCTGATTCGAATTCTCTTGTCTACCTATATACTCCTGAAATTTACTACTCAAATCATCACTCTTTACATCTATCTTTATTAATTTATCACCTACTACACTATGTATAGTACTGTTTATATCATTCTTTATCTTCTCTGATTGATACCCTGCACTCTTATCCAACTTATCTTCTATTATTCCACTTATCGCATTTACACCCACCTCTGAACGTATCATTTCCCTCATATCCTTTCTACTCTCTACATTACTATCCTGCATCTGCTGTTTCATATCTATCTTTAATCCATCTATCTTACTTATTAACTCTTGAGCCAAATTTATTGGATTACTCTTATCCAATACACGTTCCAACATTTCTACTAATAACAAATTCATCGTATTTATATCTATATCCGGATTACTCTTATAAAACTTTATTACTCTCTCATCAGTTATTAATAAATTGCTCATAAATAGTTTATATCCATATTTTTAAATAATTTGTATATATATGATTGAAATGAATAGACCAGGTACACCCGTTAAAAATCAAATGAATAATGAATACTCATCCTGTGAAAATCTTAGAGATCTTAATCTAGATGAAATTCCTGAAGAAAAATATCAGGAAATTACTCAAGAAACAACTGAAACAACTTATCATATCTTTTTTTATGATAAAAAAACTAAATTCTTTCTATCTATGATTATGCATCTTTTAATACAAATATCATTCATATCACTTCTAGAACCACTACTTTTCTTTAACTACATCTCTAAAGTTGAAAAAGATATCTTCTATCATGAACTACACTCTATATCCAGTTCAAACGAAGTTTATACTGACAGTGAAATCATCAGAAATGAAATTTTTTATTCATATATGATACAATATCTACAACTCCAAAATATATATATTGATCCTTTTTATAATAATCTTGTAAAAACTGCCTCACAAGAACTACATCAACTAGAACATACTAGAAATCAACTAGAATATAAAGCTTACCATTTTACCATAATTTCGTGGTGTTCTATGTTTATATACCTATTACTATTCAAATACTTATATCCTAAAAAAAAAATTATCAAATATTTTAGCCATCATATCATATTAATTTTAATGATCGGTTTATATGAAATTTGGTTATTCACAAACATTATCTTAAAATATGTTCCATGGAGTAAAGCTGAAATCGAATTGTATATGTTTAAATGTTTTTGGGCTAAGACTATCTCTTACTATCCTGAACTTAAATGTATGGAAAATAATGTCACTATTACTTGTTAATTTTTTAAATTTAGTTATTTACTATCTTTTAATATTGTTATAATATATTATGTCTTCTAAAGAAGGAAATCCATCAACAACACCACCACCACCACGACCTAAATTTGATCCCTCAACTTATTTCAAGGTACCACCCACTAACTTATTTGATTTAATCAATCGATTAACAGGTAGAACAAATCAAAAAATAAACGGTGATCCAAAAATACCACCTTATTATACAAGAGGAACAAAAGGTTTTATGGATTTTAATAAACTATCCACTAACGAAGCTTGGAATGAAAGAAACAGTTTTGATCCTATCACTTATATTAATGAAATTAAAGAAAAAATGTCTCAAAAAATGAACATCCAAACCAATTTATATCAATCAATAACAGAAAGTTTAAAACAAACAATGTCTGCATTTGAAGTCCCTTTTGAAAAACTTAAAAAATTAAGCCCAAATATGTTTAATGATGAAAGAGTTGAACAAGAAGAAGATGCAGAGGATACTACTGATAAAGCATCAGAAACAACATTACAAGATAGCAGTGAGAAAATCTATATTAACGAAATATTACATAATTACATATTTTATGAACCTAATACATTCAATCGTCCAAGTTATGATAAATCAGATTATAGTGTTCGCAATTTTCATAAAGTTAATAGTGAATTTAATTCTAGATTACAAGGGTTACGCAATTATATAGCAGCATTTAACAATGAAGAAAATGAAAAATCAATTCAAATAATAAATGAAATATTAAGTGAAACTGGAAATGTTTCTGGATTACACAAACTATTTGATTATACCTATCCAGGATCTGATAAAACACCTGACGGACGAAAAAACACAGAAACTGACCAACAATTCAGTCGACTTATTAATCCTGCGAATGACCCTTCGGCTGCTTTACAAATAATGGATTTATTCAATTTTGCATATGATCAAGCTAGAGAATATGAGCGACAATGGTGTAATTCAATGAGTGCTATAGATAAAACAACAACTTATCAACCAATGACAGGAGGAGCATTTGATGGCACCGATAATGATGAACGTTACAACCGCCAAAATGATAGAATGGTTTATCACAACCCAGATCAAGAAGAGCAGTCTGTTCAAGTTAGAAATATTCCAGCAAGACCTAATTTACTTGTTCTAATACCTGCTATTATGATGAATGTTTTAGCTTTTATCACTATATGGGAAGCATATACTAACATACGAAATGGTTTTCTTAGTTATCATAACATGATGCAAGGTCAAGGAGTTCCTTATATTCCAGAAAGTGGAAATGAAACTGATGATATGAGTAACTATTACTTAGCTGTACTATACGAATATATTTCCAATCTTATTTGGAATGGTTTCTCAAACTCTTTACAAAGACTCAACGCTGTTGCTATGGAACGTATGCAAATGGCAGCAAGTAATGCAGCTTCTGCTTCTGCTTCTTCTTATACTTGGAGTTGGAACCAAGGTATAGGTAACTTTTTGATTAATACTGCACGTGGAACTACTAATAATAACGCAGCACAAGCAGCTATGACACAACTTCATTATGAACAACAACAAGCTATGGCTACTGCTGCACACGAGATGAATGTTTGGAGAGATAACTTTACAATGAGTGTTGAACAAACAAGTAATTCTCTTATTATTGGATTGAGTCTTTTCCAAACTAGTACTCTAGTTATTTTAAATCAAGTTAATCCTTATGCTGTTAATAGATACACCGTTGCAGCTTCAGTTGGTGCTTTAAGTGGTGTTTGGTCTGCCGGTGGAACCCCATACGGTGCATTTTTATTATTATCACAATCAGGATTAACTATTTCAGGTATTAGAAATGCTATGTTAGGAAGACTAGACACACTTGTTCAAACAGAACCTCTTGCAGCTCAACCTCAACAGGATCCTATAGTTCCACAACAACAAACACTTACACTTATAGAATATTTTACAGGAAGTAATACAGAGGCTGGTACTCATGACAATTCTACCACTCAAGAACAAAGTGAAAAAACTATCAGACTTAATCCTCTTGATATGATAAGAAGAGATTATGGTAGCTCAGATGAGGAGAAGTCAGATTAATCATAATTTTTTATATTAATTCAATACATTAATATAAAAAGTATACTAATCTCCTTCATTTGTTTTATCAATTGCTGTTGCATTTCGAATACTTCTTTTAACTTTATTCACTTTCTTTCCTTTGTTATCTCCTGGGTTCAAGTTCATAATTACTTTGTGGAAATCATCAGCGGCTTTTGTTCCTGGTGCAGGAGGATTTTGTTTGGTCCATTGACCTACAAGACTATACTGTTCTTTGTTTAACGTCTCTATAGCGTCTGATATTAGGTCTTTATCCTCTCCATCTTTAACCCAATCACCATTTTTTACATAAGTTACAGCCCTTTTCGAATCTGATGTTTGAATTGGACGCTTCTCTGCCTCTAGTTTCTTCAAATTATTCGTTATTATTCTTGACATTCCTTCTGCCCATCCATTATTTCCTATGTATAACAAATCTTCCATCGTCATCTCTATACTCTTTGTGAACTCACTTATGTTTATTGCATCTTTACATGTATCATTCAAGTAAAACTGAAGATTAAAGTGCTGGTTCACTATCACTTTATTATCATTAGTGATGTTTTGTGTATTATTTATTGTTGTATTACCTAATGGTATTGTTCCATCCTTGATACCCTCAGCTTCCTCTGTCAATTTTTCTAACTTTACTTCCTGTAGTTTAATTTCTGTCTCTTTTGTCTCTAATTTTACTTCTTGTAGTTTTTCATCTAGTTTAGTTTCTGTTAATTTTATTTTACATGACCTTCTTTGATGTTGCAACAAATATTTCCTACTAGAATAAGCTTTATTACAATACTCACATACATTATTCGAAGAGTTACTAATATTACGCTGATGTTTTTTTGTATTTACATGTTGTTTTATTAATGATAACAAGCTACTTCTATAACTACAATGATGACAAATATAAACGTTTTCTTTTTCAGAGTATTCTATATCATCCATATAATATGATAACATTTGTTTCTAAATATATATTTTATAATATAATATTGACACTTGTGTTCATAACAATTATAATATCTGTATCGTTTATGTTATCTAATAAGGTGTGAATATATTTTTAAATAAATGCTTCATAAAGCTTCATAAAGCTTCATTTTGCTTCATTATATTTTGGACATTTTCAAAAATGGATATAAAATTATTAAAATTATTAAGCCTTATCACACTATAGATAATTATAAATATTCGTATATGACACTATTTAAGGTTTAATAATAATATTTATCCAAAAAAGCCAAAAAGTACCAAAAACGACCATTTTATTTTTTAGACATTTTCAAAAATGGACATTTTCAAAAATAGACATTTTTGAAATATGTAAAAACATGTAAAATATTTACACCATATCCATCTTATATTAATAATATTGTATTAATTTACAATACGATAAATGTAGCAACGACAAAATGCGACATAAAACGACAAAATACGACAAAATACGACAAAATACGACAAAATACGACAAAATACGATATTTCATTTTGGACATTTTTAAAAATGGACATTTTCAAAAATGGACATTTTCAAAATATGCAAAAATATACAAAATATTCACACCATTAAGACCATCAGCTATCATTATATAAAATGACGTGTTACTATATTATCATACCAAAGTTGTAAACTTCAAAAAGCTTCAAAAACTTCATAAAACTTCAAAATATTTGGGACATTTTCATAAATGTCCATTTATTTTTGAAGGGCAAAAAAAGCTGTTGTAGACAAAACGGAAAAAAGTTGGAAAAAAGCTGTGACTGGCCAGTCACAACGATTTTGTCCAGAAAGTCTACAAGTATTTCAGAAATGGACATTTTTTTTCTCCGAAAAATGTCCATTTTCAAAAAAGTTTTGTCAAGCTCAACAAAAAAAAAATAAGCCAAACCATAAAATAAAGATATATTAATAAAAATGAGAGCATTCTCTAGCAAAATCCATGTTTTTCTAACACTGAGAATTAGTAAAATGATATAAAAATATAAAGTAGTCTTAATATATGCAGTGGATATATATATTATTATGTGAAGGGAATGTTTTGTATGTGGGAGAGACAAAGAATTTGTATTCTAGGATGCTTCAACATTGGAAAGGTGGTTGTGTGAACACAAGAATATACAAACCAATTAGGTTAATGGCTCTGTACAAGGTGACTCAGAACTATAATTTCTTGAAATACGTTAGAGAAATATATGAAGATGA
>Ga0181401_1000581_pt1 | contig 15160 bp, 7 predicted proteins | sample 24SPOviralmetaG_FD_130130 | JGI IMG/M metagenome (GOLD analysis project Ga0181401, IMG submission 130130) | Marine viral communities from the oligotrophic San Pedro Time Series (SPOT) site, San Pedro Channel, CA, USA - 24 SPOT_SRF_2011-07-20 | ecosystem: Environmental > Aquatic > Marine > Strait...
ATTACCAACCTCAAACCCAACAGTTTCTGTTTGGTTAGGTAATGATCAAGAAAATGGAGAGAATTATGGAGGTATTTTACTATCGGCTTCATTATATGATAATAATAACCAAAACTGGTTATATTATACAATACCAGAATTCATTAGAGATAATAGTAACAACAACCAATATCTTGAATTTTCAAATATGGTTGGTCAACATTTTGATGAAATATGGTTATATACTAGAGCTGTAACTGAAAAATTAAATACAACATCTGAATTAAATGATGGTGTACCTCTAGATTTAGCCGATGATGTTATTACATCCTTAGGTTATACTGGATTTGGAAATAATTTTAATAACCAAGATAATTTTATTGGGTTAGTAGGTGAAGATAATGGATCTTATGTCCCACCAACTGGGAGTGAATTAATTACAAATTATATAGCAGTTAATGGTGGTACTATAGTTAATTATTGGGATCCAGATTATTCATGGGAGTATTATGTTCAATCACTTTCAGATCCTGGATATCCTTATGCTATAGATAAAGTTAGTAAAGAAATTTATAAGCGCCTTTACCACAACATGAACTACCTTGTTAAGAAAAAAGGTACAATTGCAGGTTTAAGACAACTTATTAATATTTGGGGTATTCCAAATACAATTCTCCGAATTAATGAATTTGGAGGTAAAGATAGAGATAATTCTGATGATTATGATTTATGGTATAACAGATATAGTTATGCTTATACTCCTGTTTCTACTCAAAATGTAGCAAGTTCATCAGTTGTATTTCCTTGGATGCCATTAGAAAGAAATAGAATTGTTGATAGTAAAAATATTGTACCTGATAGTTTCCAATTTAGGTTTAAAACTACAGGTTACCCATCATCATCATATGCTGGTGAGTTTTTTACTCAATCTTTAGCAGTTAAAAAATCAGATGGTGATGACACTTCAACAGAATTTGATTTTGGTATTTCATTATTTTATGAACCTGTAGCTACAGGATCATATTCAGGTTCAGCATCTAGTGAATATGAAAATTGGGGTAAAATGAGATTTTACCTATCAGGATCTTCAGCTAATGGTGGTGTAGCAACGTCAGATGATATATATCTCCCATTCTTCGACAAAGGTTGGTGGACAGTAATGTTACAACGAGATCAACACGTATCTGCAAGTGATAACACAAATGCTACAACTTATACTTTATATGCTAAAAATACAATCTATAATGGTTGGGATGGAGCTCAAATAGGATTTGAAGGTTCAGCAAGTATAACATCTGATGTTTCCCAATCCATAAATGAAGCTTGGAATAAATTTGGAACTTCTGTTTATGATGGTATTTACTTAGGAGGATTTGTTTCTGGTTCTACAGTAGGTAGTGAAACTTTAGGGCTATCAGGAAAAATATTTTCAGGTTCTTTACAAGAATTTAGATATTATTCAAACGACATACCAGAAGCTACATTTAATGACTTTGTAATGAACCCTGAATCTATTGAAGGTAATGCAATTACAGGTTCACAGTCATCATTTGATATAGTTAATTTTAGAGCACCCTTAGGTAATGAATTAGAAAGTATATTTACTTCTTCTTATAGTTCTTCCTATTCAGAATCAATGCAATCAATGCATCCTGCAATTCAAGGTCAAGCTCCAATATTAATTACAGGTTCATTTTTTAATCCAACTACTTCTACTACTTCAAGTGAATATAGAGTTTTATATTATGAAAATACAACAAACAGAACTTTTAGTAAGACAAATACCGAAGTATATTTCTTAGACCAACCAGCTATTGGATTCAGAAATAGAATTTCAGATAAAATTCAACTAAGAGATGGAGATGATTTTGGTAATATATTATCAAATAGAATTAGTATTCAACAAGATTATCAAATTAGTAGAAGTTACACTGAAAATATTAATAATTTAGAGGTAGCATTTTCACCACAAGATGAAGTAAATGATGATATTATTGCTTCATTTGGGTATGGTGTAATAGCTGATGCTATAGCAGATCCAAGATTTATATCATCATCAGATGATTATTACCCCCAATTAAGAAAAATTGCAGAATCTTATTTTAAGAAATACACAGAAGGAAATGTTTACGATTATTTAAGATTAATTAAATATTTTGATAATTCAATATTCCAAGCAATCAAAGCTTATGTTCCTGCTCGTACAAGTTTATCTACAGGTATTGTTATTAAACAACACATGCTTGAAAGAAATAGATTCCAACCTGTACAAATAACAGAAGGAACCCCAATTGCTGTAACACCTTCAGGAGCATTAAATACTCCAATTATAATGGAGAATATAGTATTATCTGGAAGTATAGATGCAATTAATCAAGAAGCACCTTCAGGTAGTACAGGGGGTTCAGCAAATAGGTTTAATTATGTAGATAGTTCATTTTTAGTAGAATCAGGATCAGAACAAGGTAACCCTCATAGTACCCCATTTGGTAAAATTGTAAATACTCAATCTTACGAAATTACAAATGAAACAGTATTAGGATTAGTAGAAGAAACTATAAATAACCAGCATGAGTTTTATGATGGAGAATTTAGTGGTAGTGAAGAAGTAGTAACATCTCAATCAGCCTTTTATAATCCTTTTATTAAACAGTCTAATGTACCAGTATTTTATACTACAGAAGTTAAAAATTTAGATCCTTTACAATCATCATCAGCTTTCTTCACCCAATTATCTGGTTTTAATATATCTGGAGATGTTTCAGCTTATACAGCAAGTGGACAATTTCAAATAGCTTTAGTAGATGTTACAGTTGCATCACCCACATTCCCCAAATCATATACAAATTTACAAGCAACTGGTTCTAATGGATTAACAGGTGTTGTATTAGATATGGATATTACAGCCTCTAATGGTACACAACCAGGTGATATTGCTAATAATATTACTATTGTTAATACAGGATCAGGATGGAATGGTAATTCACCGGTACAATTAAGAATCAACAATGATCAATTTGAAAATTTTGGTCCTGGTCAAGGCGTAATAATTGAAGTAGGCTCAACTCTTTTAAATAATTCAGCTGCATCATCCCTTGCAAATCAAGAAATAGACCAATTCCTTCAAGGTCCTGCTTATTTAGAAGTAACATCAGGAAGCTCAGATATATCAAAAACAGCATTAGCTAATGGTTATAGATATATTCCTTCATCTTCATTAGTTGTAGCTACAGGATCTATATTAGATAGTTCTTTCGTTTTACCAGGGGCATCCCCTTCAGAAGGCATTCAGTTTCAACCTAGTGATTTTAATCAATTCCATAAAGATAGATTTGGTCCAACACAATTACAAGAAGGAGTAAAAATGCAACCTATTAATAGACCTTTAGTTATAGGTTTATGGAGGCAAGATTGGGGTTCAGCAATAACCTCACAACATTTAACTGAAATATATGTACAAAGTTGGGATAGTAATGGGTATAATAGTGGAAGTTGGTGGCAAAGTGTAGATACCCTTGGAGGGCCTATATTAAACCAGATGGTTTCAGAAGAAGTCATGAATGAACTCATTAATCCTGATTTACAAGGTATAAACACCCCAGCTACAAGATCATTTTATGTTTCTTATGTAGGTATTCCTTATGTAAATAGTCCAAGTATAAATTTAGCGGGTTCAAGTAGTTTAGGCAACGTAATTACAACTAATACTGTAGAAGGAATTGGGGTTAATGCTTTACAAAACCCTTCAAATACTGAAACGTTAAAGTTTAAAGCTTTTTCTGCATATACTGGTGTAGGTCAGCTTGGAAATTTAGATACTCCAACCTTAAAAGCAGATTTAACAGCAGTATTTCCTAGTACAGCATCATATACTTATATTGATACTGATGGTCCTTTGGCTGGAGTAGGTTTTGGTATAGATTATAGAATAATAGATCTTTCGGCTAATAAACAAAGAACAAGTTTATCATTTTACAATACCGATCCAATAATTAATACTTTTACTAAAAATTGGAATAACTATCTATTCCAAATTTATCAAAATAATGAAGAAAATAATGTTGGTCAAAGACCTATTCTTCAATATGGTGTAATTCCAACCGTTGATCAACTTGCCCAATTTGGTGATTCATCCAAACCCTCAGGTGCTACAGTAGGAAGTGGACTTGTAGGTGGGAGAGTAGATTATAAACAATTATTTAAAGTTACAGATAGTAGTGCATCAGAAAATACATATTTTATTGCTACTACTAATAGACAAGCCCTTTTACCTTATCTTGATGATAATACAGGCACCACATATTATAGACTATTCAGTAAAGGAATGGATATCTGGGCTTATGATGATTTTGGTAGTGGGTTAGAGATAAGACCTGTTACAGAAGTATTCGATTTTACTACTAATAGTGTATTAACTATTGATACAACTGAAACAAGTAGTGGTCTCTTCACCAACCCATCTGCACAAAATCAGCAATTTAATGGAATCTACCAATCTACTATCATCCCAGATTTAAGTAATAACTATAATCGTATAAATGGAAAATATTATGTATTAGAAACTAATCCAACCATACTACCAGGAGTTAGAAACGCAGCAACCCCTCAACCAAATAATAACTTTGCTCATATAACAGCATCATGGGATACACATCAAAGTTACTCAGGAACACAAAATGATTATGATGTAAAACCAATAAACACTACTCGCCCATCAGTAGGTTCAACTGTAAAAGCTTCTAATAGATATGTGTTAAGTAATTTTTACGGAGCAAGAGATAATGCACTTCTTGATATTAATGCTAATACTCCAACAAAAGGAACATCAAGTTTATATCCATTTTTACTTAATACTACATCATCTTTCCCTGATTTAAATTATACACCTCCTCAGTACTATTCTGGTAGTTATGCTACTGTTCCAACAGCTCTATCAATTAATAATCAAAGTGTAAACCCTACAACAGGAAATACTATTCAAAATGAAATAGCTTTTAGTCAAGATCCTAACATAAAATTTACAATTGGTTTTACAGGTTCACTATCCTCTTTTTCTAGTTCCTTAGGACCGAGCAATATTATTGATACAAACCAATTAACTCTAGCTTCTCAACCATTTACCTTTGGTGCATATACAAATCTATATCAACCAAGTTCAAGAGTGTATTATGGTACAGTATCTGGAAACGGAGGTTTTAATTTTTCAACATTGTACTCTCAATATAATATAGATCCTTACATTGAAGATACAGGAATAGGATTTTTTGAAAATACAATTTATTTTGCTACCCCAAATAATTACAATGATAATAGACCTAATAAATTTAAATTTGTAGTAGAAAATCAAAATGGAATAAATACTACATCTAATTTAGCACCAATATTTTCTCAATCAGCTCAACAAGTTGCTACACCTGAAAGTAATTATACTATGTTAGCTTCTATATTACCAAGATATTCTGGAAGTAAAGTAACTAGTGCTAACTATAATTTCTACTCAGCTCCAACCCCACCTAAAAATGAAAAATTATTATTAGGAACAGGAAGTTTTGAAATTTTAAACACCTTTAATGCAACAGGTTCTACATTAACTGCAGCAGGTGTTACACAATCTAATACAACAGGTATTGGTTCTGGAGCAGAATTTACATTTAACTTAGCAACTACTCAATCTATTGGTAGTATAGTAGTCACTTCAGGAGGTAAAAATTACAAACCAGGAGATGCATTAATATTTACATCTCAATCATTAGGTGCAACTGTACCAAATGGGTTAGATTTAACACTGTTATTAAATGCAAGTAACTTTAAATTGTTAAAACCTACAGAATTTGCTGATGGAACATCAGGCAGTTGGATAGGAGATCAATCTTATGGTAAAACTGCAGCATTAGATAAAAATCCAATTTATTTTGCTCATTTTAAAACCTCTAGGAATAATTTAGAATTAGATGATACTTACACATTTTCAATTGACCAATTAATCTTAGCTCCATTCGAAGATATTTCTGCAGATGCATTATCAACATCACCTCAAACAGTAGATATTAATGGTTCAAATAATAGATTATTAGATGTTACAAGCACATTTGAAAAAGGAAGAAAAGCTTCTATAACATATCAAGTCCCTATTCAAACATACCCTGTACTTTCAATTCCACGTAATACAGATAGCGCCATAACACAATCACCAGCTATATCACGATCAGTAGTTACAAATTACCAAACATTAACAATTGGAGATAATGAAATTTTCCAAGGTGGGGCTGAATTTGAAACAATATTAACAACTCAACCTGATGGAGATGGTCCAAATTTCTTAGAATCAGCTAGTATAACTAGAGGTTTGAATATTGGTCTTATTCCTGAATCTGGTTCAACAAATGGTAGAGAAGTTATTAGTTACTTAGGTACTTCTATTTCTTCATCAGGAGGTAATACAATTACATATGGTCATGAATTTTGGGCATTCGCTTCAGGTTCAACCACAGAAGGAGGATATATAGATTTAAAAGGAGGTCCTGCTCGTATGTCTGCTAGTTTAGCCCCAGGATCAGGTAATTTTGGTTTTTATTTTGGTGATATTTTAGCAATAGCCCATAGTTACAATTATTGGGTTAAAGATCAATTACTTTCAGAATATACAGCAAGTGCTGCAACACCAGTTGCAAAATTTAAGGTACCGGGATTACCTACAGCATCATCAACACAATCCCCAATACCAGTTGCTTCTTCATCACTTGCAAATTATAATACATTTAACTTCTCATCTTCAGAAGCAGGAGCCAATGTGTTAGGTTATGAAGATTTTGGTTTACCATTCTTAATTGAAAGAGGAGATGAAATTAGAGTAACTTATGATATTAATTTTACAGGTTCATCATACTCAGACATCACCCCAGATGTGCAAGCTTTAGCAAATTACCGTACTCAAGATTTTGTAGTAAAGGATATTGGATTTAGTGTTAGTGGTAGTAGTACAGGTTTACCCTCTATTGTATTTGCTAATAGTGGACCATCTGCTTCAATTTCTTCAAGTAGATTATTTGATAGAATTTACGTAAATCCAAACCCTGCAGAATTAGCAGAACCAATACCTTCGGGTTCAATATATCAATTTACAATTAGAAGAAAAATTAATGCTGATGATAGAATTATTATTTATCAAACACCACCAATTAATGCTTTGGGTTCACAAACACCTACAGGAGATGGATACTTAATACCTAATGATTTTACACCAACACAAAAGAAAAACGTTCAAACTTTAATTAATCAGTTGAAGAATCAAAATGCAGTTAATACAAGTACTACTGCACAACAATCCCCAGGAACAGGACCTTCAACAGCTTAATAATTATAACTTGGAATAGAAATTAAAAAAACGTATATTTATAACTAAAATAAACAAGACAATGGGATATTTAAATAATCAAGTAGTAACAATTGATGCTATTTTAACTAAAAAAGGTAGAGAACTCTTAGCTCAAGGTGAAGGAGGTTTTACTATTACACAATATGCTTTAGCAGATGATGAAATCGATTATACAATGTATAATCCAACTCACCCTTCAGGTGCTGCTTATTATGGAGAGGCAATTGAAAACATGCCTTTATTAGAAGCATTTCCAGATGAAACTCAGATTATGAAATATAAGTTAGCTACTTTACCTCGTGGTACTAGTAGATTACCTATTATTAATGTTCCTACAAACGTTACTTTACAACAGCTAGCTACCCAAGCAGTAACTCCGTCTACATTAAATTATATAACTACAGTAGAACCATCAGGTTATACATTTACCATTTCAGATGCTAGATTATTTTCAACATTCCAAGCTACTGGAATTGATACAGCGGCAGCTAATACTTTAAATGCAAATGTAACAGCTGTAACTAACGGAACTAATGTTTCTCAAACAGTAATAGGAACTACATTAAACATAGCAGCTACTGGAGTTAATACATTATTTGGAACTCAAACATCACTATATGCTACATTAACAATTATAGGTAGAGATAGTGGAGCAAGAGTACAAATCCCAGTAACAATAAATAAATCAGCTAACACAACCGCAGCATAAAAATAGAATAAAAATAAAATTATGGGATTTCAAAGATTTCAAGCAGGAGATATAATAGTAAGTAATGATGCCGTTGCTTCCACAATGTGGAGTAATAACGTACCAACATTAACTGAATTTTATACTTCATCAGTTCAAGTAGAAAGTAGTACAAAAGAATATTATTTTGATGTTTACCAAACAGCATCCCAAGATACAACAGCACAAATTCAATTTGCAGTTGCTTATTGTGATCAAGAAGGTAGTGGTAGTACATTTTTTAATTCTTTAGTAACAGGTTCTTCAGCTACAAGATCAAATTATGGTCAATATAGAACTTTAGTTCTAGGAGATGAAAACGCAAGTTTTATTTTTGGTAACGCCACTTCATCTTATTTTTATGCTCTCAATATTGAAAGAGCCCGCTATAAAGAATCAATTCTCCCAGGTATAACAGATATTATATTAACAAATTCAGGTAGTACTCTTCATTTAACAGATGATAGTCAATTAAACCAAACTGCAGTATTTACGGATGCAGGTAGAAGATATAATTTAGTATCTGGTTCATCAGGAACAGTTTACACAGGGTTAAATGATAATGGTTGGACACCTTCCTCAGGATCATATGGTTGGTTATTACCAGATATTGGAGTTCTATTATTAAATGGAGAAGCTTTAGATGGTGCAAGTGGTATTGCTGTTGATGGTGGTTTAAATTTTAAAATTTCTAGATCATTTGATTCTGGTTCCTTAAACCAAAAAAGAATGATTGATACATTAAATAATGGTCAAAACTTCACATTAAATAGTGATGAAACATTATCATCAGATTTTGTATTTGTAAGAGCAAAAAACAATGAATTTAACTATTCAGAAAACCCATCATTTATTTCAGGTTCAACAGGTGTTGTAATTTATCCTGAATTTGTTGATAACCCACAAACATATATTACTACAGTAGGATTATATAATGATAATAGTGAATTATTAGCAGTAGCTAAATTATCAAGACCCCTACCAAAAGATTTTACAAAAGAATTACTCGTAAGAGTTAAGCTTGATTTTTAAAATGAATGGCAGCCTTCAAACAATTTTCCACCAAGGATATTACCATAGCTCCTTTTACAGCTAACAAAGGATTTGATTTTGTTAGTGGATCTATAACTGCATCTAACGTTGGTATTGACATTTTTCAAGGTATTAACCCTACAGGCTCTATTATTTCAACGGAAGCCCCAGATACAGGTTTAATATCAGTACAAAACACAACAGGGGTATATAATAGTATAAAACAGTTATATTATACTAATTTTTTATCTAGGAGTTGGGGTAATGATGTCCCTACCCAAAGTATAATCCCAGGAGCTTTAAGACAAGACACAAAATTTGTAGGTCCAATTCAAGCACCTAGATATGAAAATTATCTTCAATCTACCTTAACTCAATCAAGAATGTTACCTACAGGGTCAGGTTCTGTAGAAGGTGCTATTTCAGTTGTTTCAGTACCACAAAAATTATTTGGTGAAAATATTGTCCCTACTACTTTTGTTTTAAATTATAGTAGTAGTGAATTAACAGATGATGGAGAAGGAAATTTAATAAGTGGATCTGATATAGTAGGTCAAATTTTTTATCCTCATGGTATAGCAGTTATTACTACAAGTTCTTTAACAACTATGAGTGCTGCTATTAGTGCTTCTGGAAAAGATTTATCTGCTGTTTCTGTTCATTTTTCATCATCTATAACAATATATGAACATCAATATAAATGTATTATTAGTGAAAATGAATTTGGATATTCATTAAACCCCTCAATTATATCATCAAGTACAGATTTAACCGGTAGTCTAAATGATGTGTATTATGATTTTGCAACAGGTTCAGTTTTTGACCCTTATGTAACTACAGTAGGATTATATAATGAAAATTCTGACTTATTAGCTGTAGGTAAATTATCATACCCTGTACCAATTTCAAAATATTGTGATACTACAATCATAGTAAATTTCGATACTTAAAATGCAATGGACTTATAAAACACAAGTAATGGAGAGTATCTCTGACTTTCCAGATGAAACTCATGGTTTCGTGTATATGATAACCCACAAACCTACAAAAAAGGCTTATCTTGGTAAGAAAATACTTCAAAATACTACTAAAGTAAAATTAGGTAAAAAAGAATTAGCTGAATATGCTGGGGTAGTAGGAAGGAAACCATCATATAAATTAGCAGTAAAAGAATCAAATTGGAAAACATATTGGGGTTCAAATAAATATCTTAAAGAATTATACGAAACAGAACCAAGAGAAAATTTTGAGCGACATATTTTAATTTGTGCTCCTACAAAAAAGTTATTAACTTACTACGAAATAAAATATCAAATGATATATCAAGTTTTAGAAAAACCCGAAGAATTCTTCAATGATAACATTCTCGGAAAGTTCTTCACTCGTGACTTTGATATCTAAATAATTGTTCGTATATTACGATTTATGGTAAATGAACTATTAGTCAATTTAGTAGATTCTGTATTAGGTACAGGTAAAAGAACAGCAAGAGGCAATAAAGCCTATCACTGTCCTTACTGCAACCATCATAAACCAAAATTAGAAGTTAACTTTACTCAACATAAAAAAGGTTATAATCCCTTCCATTGTTGGGCTTGTGATAAAAAAGGTAGTCGTATTTCGTCTATATTTAAACAAGTAAAAGCACCATTAGAAAAATACGAGGAATTAAAAAAATTAATTGGTAGTGAAGTCGAAATAAAAAAACAAGATAATCAAACACAATTAAAACTCCCAGAAGAATATAAATCAATTTTAGGTAGTAGAGATATTTTAGCCCGACATGCATTATCATACTTAAAATCTAGAGGTATTACTAAAGATGATATTGAAAAATATAATATAGGATATTGTGAATATGGTAGATATGCTAAAATGATTATTATCCCATCTTATGATGAACAGGGTAATTTAAATTATTTTACAGGTCGTTCATTTGAAAAAGAACCATTTGTTAAATATCGTAATCCAGAGACATCACGTGATATAGTACCATTTGAGTTATTTATTAATTGGGATATACCGTTAGTACTGTGCGAAGGACCATTTGATGCTATAGCTATTAAAAGAAATGCTATCCCTCTATTAGGTAAGAATATACAACAAAATTTAATGAAAAAAATCGTCACTTCTAAAGTTGAAAAAATTTATATAGCTTTAGATACAGACGCCCAAAAGCAAGCACTTAAGTTTGCTGAATATTTTATAAATGAAGGTAAAGAAGTCTATTTTATGGACCTCGAAGGAAAAGATCCAAGTGAAATGGGTTTTACTAATTTCACAAAACTAATTCAAAAAACGTTTCCAATTAATCAATACGATTTGATGAAACGGAAACTACAATTACTATGAGTAAAAGAAACATTAAACATTCCTACAACAGGATTCTAGAAATTTCTGAGGATGCGAAACAAATTACTATGCCAGATTCACGGTACTACCGTAGAAATGGAAAGTACTACCCCTCAATCACTTATGTTTTAGGATCATATCCTAAAGGTAAATTCTTTGAAGATTGGCTAAAAAAAGTAGGATATTCTGCTGAATATATTGTTAAAAAAGCAGGGGAACAGGGTACTGAAGTACATGAAATGATTGAAGATTACCTAAATGGTAAGGAATTAAATTTCTTATCACCAACGGGATACCCAAAATATGACCCATTAGTATGGCAAATGTTCTTACGCTTTGTTGATTTTTGGGAAGAATATAATCCAAAATTAATTGAAACAGAAGTACACTTATTTTCAGATGAAATTAAAGTAGCAGGTACTTGTGATATGGTATGTGAAATTGAAATCGATGGTAAAACAGAACTTTGGATTATTGATTTTAAAACATCAAACCACCTTCAAACAACCTATGATTTACAAACTGCAATTTATGGTAAATGTTATGAAGAATGTTATGGTAAAAAAGCAGATCGTTATGGTGTGCTTTGGTTAAAATCTAATAAACGTAAAGCAGCAGCAGGTAAAATTCAAGGTAAAGGATGGGAAATGTATGAATCAAAACGTACACAAGAAGAAAACATTGATATTTTTATGACTGTTAAAAAATTGTTTGATTTAGAAAACCCAAGACATTCACCTATATTTACTGAATTCAGAACGCAAGCTAAAAGAAAGTTGTGATATTTATAACAAAATATTTAATTCATGATATCATTGGTACAACTATTAAATGAAGTAGAAAGTACACCTAAAGCTATTATATTAGCAGGTGCCCCTGGAGCAGGTAAAGGATATGTTTTAAAAGGTTTAGATTTAAGTGGTTTAAAAGTAATGAATGTTGATAATACATTTATTAATAAACTTAAACAAGCTAACGTATCTTTAGATCTTAAAAATGCAACTCCCGAAGAAAGAAGCGAACAAGCTAAAGCAATGGCTGCAGCTAATAAAGAATTTAAAGGTGAATTGCAAAATGTAATTGATGGTAAACAATCATTTATATTAGATGGTACAGCGGCTTCATTTAAAAAAACATCTGAATTAAAACAACAATTAGAAGAAGCAGGATATAAAGTAATGATGCTTTATGTTTATACTGATTTGGAACGTTCACTTAAACAAAATCAAGATAGATTTGAAAAATCAGATGGTGAAGATAGAAGTTTAGCACCTGCAATTGTAATGCGTACTTGGAAAGGTGTAACAGATAATATTAAACCTTATTTTGATTTATTTGGTAGTAATTTTATAGCAGTAGCAAATACATTAGAAGGTGATAGAATTGAAGATGTAGAAAAGATTATTACAAAATATCTAAAACCTTTTGAACCTAAAAACACCAAACCAAAAACCCCAGCTCAACAGAAAAAATCTGATGAACAAAAAGCAGAGTTAAATGCTGCTATTCAAGATATGCTAGATGAGGATTTTATATATGAAATGTTAAGTTATACAATGTCTAAGGAAGAAGCCCAAATGCGTATAGAACAATTCTTAAGATGAATCAATTAACTAAATTTTTAGTAGATGGTATCCTTAATGAAGGAAACGGTAAAGTAATAGCTGCTTATGGGGGTGGATTTAAACCACCAACAGCTGGCCATTTTGAAGTGGTTAAAAGAGCACTAGAACAAAACCCAGAAATAGAAGAATTAACTATATTTGTTGGAGGTGGTGAACGTGATGGTATTACTCAAGCTGAGGCTATTTTAATTTGGGAAATTTTCCAATCATACCTTCCAATGAAAGTGAATATCCAACCATCTAAAGCTCCAATTGGTGATGTTATTCGTTTAGGAAAAAATAATTTACAAGATACAGTTTATTTTGTAATTGGGGGTAGAGAAGGTAGAGATGATGATGCTGAAGATATTGCATCTAGAACTAAAGGTATTGAAGAAAAATACCCTAATATGAAAGTTAAAGTAGTTACTACTCCTGATGGTGGGATGAGTGGTACTAATGCTAGACAAGCAGCTAAAGTTTCATATGAAGAATTTAAAAAATTCCTACCAGGTAAGTTATCAGATGAGGAAAAAGAAATGGTGTATAACATTGTTTCACCTTCAATTAAAGAAATAAAACTTCCTAATATATCTGATATTAAAGAAAAATTTAAGGTTTTTGTTAGTAAACTAAAACAAGAAGGTAAAGAAACTAAAGCAGCATTTGCTCTTTTAGTTAAAGCTGCCAAAGGTGAAATAGAACTTACTGATTTAGATAAACAACAAATTAAAGAACAACTTAAAGATATTCTTAAAGGAGTATTTGGGGCGGCAGTATTTGCACTCCCAGCAGGAGGATTAGTTTTACTTTTACTTAAATTGATTAAATTACATGGTTTAGTTACTCCAACAGCATTTTTAGAAGAAAATGATCCCGAAGATGGTAAAGCTGCCCCTTATGGTTCAGGATATAATGAATTAAAAGAAGGAGACTATTCACCATTAGGGTATGCTAAAAGAATCATAAATGGAGATATTAGCTTTAGAGAAGCAATGGAAGAATCAGGTATACCATTTGGCAATTTATCTGATTTATTAAAAAAACTAGGTGCAGAACATTTAATTGCAACATCATATAATTTAGATAATTTAAATGAAAATGCTTCATACTCTAAAGATATAGATATTAAGGGTAGAATAATGCAATTAACCCAACATATGTTAGATAAAGGGTACAATATAGAACCTTTACCTACAGTTGAATTTATTGATGGTGATAGTGAAAATGCACGTGAATTTCTCGGTAAAACAGCGTATTATAACCCGGAAACTCAAACAATCGTGCTATACACTGAAGGTAGACATCCCAAGGATATTGTACGTTCATTCGCACATGAAATAATACATCATATTCAAAATTTAGAGGGTAGATTAGGTAATATTACTACAACTAACACACAAGAGGATGATTATTTAAATGATATTGAAGCAGAAGCTAATTTAAAAGGTACAATGACATTCAGAAATTGGACTGATAGCTTAAATGAATCAATCGTAGGTGATAAAATCGTATGCGATAATTGTGGTTGGAGTTGGAAAATCGTAGATGGTGGGGATGATTTATTTATATGTCATAAATGTGGATATGATAATACTCCATTAAATGAAGAAAAAAAACCATATAAACATAAACATGGTTTTGATGATAAATTAGGTAAAGACCCATTTGGTTTAAATGCTTATGCCCGTGAATTAGCTTTAGGTTTAGAAGAAGAAATTGAAGAAGGTCGTAAAAAGAAAAAAGATCCTAAAAAAGGTACAGGTAAAAAACCTAAAAAATCTGGGCGTAGATTATACACAGATGAGGACCCAAAAGATACAGTTGGTATTAAATTTAGTACTAGACAAGATATAGTAGATACTTTAAATAAGAAATCATTTAAAGCTAAATCACATGCTCGCCAATCTCAGATCATTAACCTAATCCATCAAAGAGTTAGAGCAGCATATGGTAGAGCTAAAGACCCAGCAGTTAAAAAACGTTTAAAATCTGGTTTAGATTATATAACTAAGAAAAAAGAAGCATCTAAGAAAAAAACTCAACGTTTGAAAAAACTTAAGGAAGGTGATACTTACGAAAAAATGGCTG